>ERZ857998.38-NODE-38-length-193001-cov-23.323028_pt1 | contig 193001 bp, 187 predicted proteins | sample MGYA00519954_ERZ857998 | MGnify/ENA primary metagenome ERZ857998 (study PRJEB31778, sample SAMEA3449424) | human gut metagenome | biome: human gut; feature: human-associated habitat; material: faeces | place: United Kingdom | collected 2010/2012 ...
TTTTTTTTGTATTTTTCAGCCTTTTTTGCGGTCTGGGCTTTTTTTACATCCCCTTGTTGCGTTGGTTGATCGAACCTTTGCTGATTCAGTTTGCCGATTTGTCGAACGACGGGTTGAACGCGTAGAAGTTGCGGCAGTTCAGTCTGTCCTGCAATATGCGCAGACATTCGCCGAATCTTTGGTAATGAACAAGTTCGCGTTCGCGCAGAAATTTGATCGGGTCGCGCACGTCGGGATCGTCCGCAAAGCGGAGAATGTTATCGTAGGTCAGACGCGCTTTTTGCTCTGCCGCGAGGTCTTCCGTCAGGTCTGCTATCGTGTCGCCGGTGGATGCGAAAGTTGTCGCCGAAAACGGCGCGCCGCTTGCCGCAACCGGATAAACGCCCGCGGTGTGGTCGATGAAATAATCCGCAAGAGGACTGTTTTTTATCTCGCTTTCTTTCAGCCCGCGCGTCAGTTGATGAACTATTGTTCCGACCATTTCAAAATGTGAAAGCTCCTCCGTGCCGATGTCATTTAACGCGGCGCGGAGTTCTTCGTAAGGCATGGTGTATCTCTGTGAAAGATACCGCAGAGACGCGCCTATCTCTCCGTGAGGTCCGCCGTATTGGCTGATGATGAACTTTGCCATGGCGGGGTCGGGGTTCTTGATCTTTATCGGATATTGCAGCCTTTTTTCATAATCAAACATTGTCTTTTTTCCGTCCTTTCCTTATTGCCACGGCCACGGTGATTTTATCCATTCGTTCCAGCTTTTTGTCACGTCGTTTTTTCGCAGAGGTCCGCATTGCGAGGTGTATTCGCGCCTCAGACCGTCCGCCTTGTCGCGGTAAGCACAGAATGCTTTCATCGCCGTTTCGTCGTTCGGGTGCGTGTCGAGGAAAAGCGCGGTGTCGTGCGCGGCAAAGGCGTAAGCTCCGAGTTCCGCAAGCAGTTCGTTTCTCTGTTTTTTCATATCACATACCTCCTGCAAGGAACGGTTTGTCAAGCGCGGCGAATATCGTTCCCCTCGTGTAACCTTTTTCGGGAGCGTAAATATCGTCAAAAACCTGCATGGGAGTGTACGACGTTGCAATCGGAGCGTTCGCCCCGTCTATGCAGAAATACGTCCGGCATTCCTCACAGCCGCGGCACGGCATTGCTATCGTCGGAAGCCCCTGTTCGTCTTCAAGAAATAAGTTTTCGGGCATTTGTCTTTCATCCTTTCTTTTCGGGCGCGGTAAAACGTCGCCCACGGGAGATTTTTTGCTCTCCAATAATATTTTATTAGCGTATGAAAAAAATTGTTAACTAAATAAAAAAACACGGTAAAGGTCTTGATTATTTTCCTTTTATAGTGTATAATACAATGGAAGCGGGTCTTGCGTGATTCCGTGTCTCGAACCATGTCAGGCAGGGAACTGAGCAGCATTAAGGGAATTTCGGGATGCACAGCAAGGAACCCGCTTCTTTTTTGATTATGAAAGGGTGTGAACAAAGGTGTATCAAGCACTTTACCGCAAATACAGACCGGCGGTCTTCGGCGATGTGATAGGACAGGAACCCGTTACAAAAACGCTGAAAAATCAGATAAAAAATGCAACCTTTGCTCACGCATATCTTTTTACCGGAACAAGAGGAACGGGTAAGACCACCTGCGCCCGAATCTTTGCGAAAGCGATAAACTGTCTTTCTCCCGTTGACGGCGAACCTTGCGGTGAATGCGAGGTGTGCCGAGGAATAACGGACGGCAGCGTTACCGACGTTATCGAGATAGACGCGGCGACAAACAGCGGCGTTGACAGCGTGCGCGAACTTCGTGAGGAAGTCGCATTTTCTCCCGTTCTCGCGAAATATAAAGTTTATATCATCGACGAAGTTCACATGCTTTCTCCTGCGGCATACAACGCGCTTTTGAAGACCATCGAGGAACCTCCGTCACACGCGGTATTCATTCTTGCCACGACAGAGGTTAACAAAGTTCCGTCAACCATTGCGTCGCGTTGTCAGAGATTTGATTTCCGCCGCGTCAACGTGGGAACGCTTGTGGAACATCTCAAAAAGGTCGTTGCGTCCGAGGGGGCGGAAATGGACGACGAAAGTCTTTTGACGGTTGCGCGTCTCGGCGACGGTTCCGTGCGCGACAGCCTTTCCGTGCTTGACAAGGTTATAGGACTTTCATCGGCGGAAGAGGTTCGCGAGGTTCTCGGCGTTATCGACACGGAACTTATACACGACCTGATGAAAGCCGCCGCGGAGCAGAATATAGACGCACTTTATACGGCTGTAAACTCACTTTACAACGGTGCGAAAGACCTCGGCGTTCTTTGCCGTGAACTGCTTGACGAATACAGAGCGCTTCTTGTTGTCAAAAACGTCCGCAACAGAAAAGGCATACTTGACCTTTATGACAGAGATGAAAAACGGCTTGAAGAAATTGCGGGACTTTATACCACCGAACATATTCTTTATGCGATAGATATTGCGCAGCAGACGCTGCAAGAACTTTCGCGCAGTTCAAACAAGCGAGCCGATATGGAAATATGCCTTTTGCGAATTTCCCGCCCGAAACTGAATGAGGGCGTCAAGGCGTTGACCGCAAGGGTCGCCGAACTTGAAAACGAACTTGAAAAACTGAAACGCGGCGGAATCACGGTATCCGCTCCGTCCTCGTCCGTGCCTGCGGCGGGGTATGCCGAAGCAAGGAGAACGGATACTCCCGCACCCGCTAAAAAGGTCGCGAAAAACGCCGATATGACACCTCCGACCCCGGAAGATGTTTTCGGCGCGTCTCCGACATCGTTTGTTCCCGCAGATGATGATTTCATTCCCGCACCGCCGCCCGATATGGGTGACGCACCCGTATTGCCCGATGTTTCCGAGTATTCCGAACCTCCGAAAAGCGCCGCTTCCGCACCTGCGCCCATAAAAACCGAGCAGATTGCGGCTCCCGTAAAAAAGGCTGCTCCCACGGAAGAGATCCATGACGGAGAATACAGAGAGTTCGGCTCCTGGGAGGATTTCTGCAAACTTGTCGCAGACGACGATATGTTCCTCGGAATGATGCTCAAAACCGCGTGCAGCGCCGTTTACCGCAACACCGAGCTGCTTATTCTCTGCAAAACGGAGCAGGACTTGACGGATATAGACAATTCGCATTGCCGCGAGAGCATGAAAAAGGCGCTTGACGCTTTGCGAAAGACCCATTACACGATAAGCATTAAAATCGGCAGAAAAGGCGAATATCTCAATGCCGAAGAATATAAAGACCTTGAAAACAACCCTCTGTTCGATTTTGAATAGAGCGTCAATACCGAGAAAGGAACTCTTATTATGAAAGTAAGGATCCCCAACCAGGGCGGCGGACAGGCCGCGATGATGAAAAAAGTTCAGCAGATGCAGGAGGATATGCAGAACAAGCAGGCGGAACTCGAAGCCGCCGAATATGATGTTACCTCCGGCGGCGGAATGGTGAAAATAACCATTTCCGGAGCAAAAGAAATAAAAGCACTCAAAATCGACCCGTCTGTGGTTGACCCCGAAGATGTCGAAATGCTTGAAGACCTTATAGTTGCCGCCGTAAACGAGGCAATAAACAAGGTTGAACAGACGGCGGAAGAAGAAATGTCGAAGATCACATCGGGTCTCAATATACCCGGTCTCGGCTTCTGATATGGCATACAACGTCAATCCGCTCGATGTGCTGACGGAGCAGTTCAGAAAACTTCCGGGAATAGGAAAGAAGTCCGCACAGCGCATTGCGTTTCATATTTTGCGCATGACGGACGAGCAGGCGGAAGAGTTCTTGCGCTCAATTGAGGACGCAAGAAAAGTGATTCACCTTTGCCCGATATGCCAGAATCTGACCGACGGCGAAGTCTGTTCCGTTTGTGCCAACGAAAAAAGAGATAAGTCCGTTATATGCGTCGTTTCATCGCCGCAGGATGTTATTTCAATAGAAAAAACGAACGAGTTCAGAGGCGTTTATCATGTTCTGCACGGAGTTCTTTCTCCGGTTGACCATATCGGACCGAAAGACTTGAAAATAACCGAACTTCTTGCCCGACTGAACGGGGATGAGGTAAAAGAGGTTATCGTTGCCACCGCTCCGACCGTGGAGGGCGACGCAACCGCAATATTCTTGGCTAATCTGCTGAAACCTCTCGGCGTCAGCGTTACGCGTTTGGCGTTCGGCATTCCCGTGGGAGGGGACATTGAATATGCGGACGAGATAACGCTTTCGCGTTCGCTGGAAAACAGGAGAGAGATGTAATGCTTCTTAACGACAGACCTGTTTCCGCCGCAGAAGCGTCGCAGCAGTCGGCGCTGACGCTTGCATATCTCGGCGATGCGGTTTTTGAACTTCTTGTCCGTGAAATGCTTGTTATCAATTCCCACAAAACCAACGGCAAACTTCATTTTGAGGCGACACATTTCGTTTCGGCAAAAGCGCAGAGCGAATTTGTCGATAAAATAATGGGAATAATGACGACGGAAGAACTTGCCGTTTACAAGCGCGGCAGAAATTCCGATGCCGTTCCCCCGAAAAACACCGACGTTGCGGTTTACAAACGCGCAACGGGGTTGGAAACTCTTTTCGGGTATCTTTATCTTTCGGGGAAAACGGAGAGAATAGAAGAACTTTTTGAACTGATGGTCAAATAGGAGGACTTTTCCCGTGAAAAAGAAAGTCGTCGGATTTATTTGCGATATCGGCGTTATTTTTATCGGCGGAATCATATACGCCATAGCCATAAACACATTCAGTGCTCCGAATAAAATCGTTGTTTCGGGCGTGACGGGTATCGGGTCTATAATGAACTATCTGTTCAATATCCCGATAGGTCTTTTTGTTGTTGCCGTCAACGTTTTGCTGTTCCTGCTGTCTTTCAAATTCGTCAGCAAAAAAACGCTTTTCAAAAGCGCGATAGCCATTGTCATAACATCTGCGCTTATAGATATAACTGCGGCTATCCCGTGGTTCCCGAAATATACCGAAGACCCGCTGCTTGCCTGTATTTTCGGCGGCGCTTTGACGGGTATCGGGCTCGGCATAATCTTTATGCGCGGAATAACGACGGGCGGCGTCGATCTTATCGCGCTGCTTCTCGAAAAACTTTTCCCGTTTATTTCTTACGGCAGGCTGCTTATTTTTATAGACCTTGTTATAGTATGTGCTGCGGGACTTGTTTCCAAAAGCCTTACAGCGGTTCTTTATGCCGCCATCATCGTCTGCATTTACGGCTTTATCGTGGATAAACTGCTGAACGGTCTTGACAGCGCAAAGGTCGTTTATATAATCAGCAATCACGGCGACGCGATATGCGAGGATGTAACAAAAAATCTCCACCGGGGCGTGACGAGAATAAACGCTTTCGGCGGATATACGAACGAACCCAAACCCATGCTTATGACGGTGGTTCGTCCGATGGAACTTTTTAAGTTGAAAAAAATCGTAAAAGAAACGGATAAACACGCCTTCGTCATTGTCGGAGACGTTGCCGAAGTTGTCGGAAGAGGTTTCAAAACGGAGGAGGACGGTTTGCAATGAAATTGCTCGAAGAAAAAATAGTCAGAGACGGAACGATAAGACCGGGAGGAATAGTCAAGGTAGATAATTTTTTGAATCACCAACTTGACGTTGAATTGCTTGACGAGTGCGGCAAGGAATTTGCCCGACTTTTCAAGGATAAAAGGGTGACAAAGATTTTGACCATAGAGGCTTCGGGCATAGCGATAGCCATTTGTGCCGCACGGCACATGGGTAATATCCCTGTCGTATTTGCAAAAAAGGCGCAGACCAAAAACGTTGACGATGACGTTTATCAAACGCCCGTCATGTCCTTCACTCACGGCAGAGAGTTCATGGTTCGCGTTGCGAAAAAATATATCTCTCCCGATGACAAACTTCTGATAATAGACGATTTCCTTGCCAACGGCAAAGCCGTTCTCGGTCTGCTTGACATCGCGGAACAGGCGGGCGCGGAAGTTGCGGGCGTCGGAATATGCGTCGAAAAAGTCTTTCAGGACGGCGGCGCTATTGTACGCGACATGGGCGTTGAAGTTCATTCGCTTGCGATGATAGACCTTGACGAAAACGGCGAAATGAAATTTGTTCAGTCAAGATAGCATACATATAAAAATTTAGAGTTAAAATATACGGAGCGTCCGAACAGGGTTGCTCCGTATTTTGCTGACAAAGAACAGATAAATGATGACATTTTTTTGTATATTGGTTTATGTGCCTTGAAGTCCGATCGGGGTTTTAGTATAATAAAAAACAAGCAGGTGCAATGTTTTATTGAATAGCATAAATGCCTTGTTATATTCAGCCTGTGCGGTATCGTTTGATGATTGATAAAATATTTGAGAAAGGAAATAGACAAGGTGGAAATTACGGATAAAACAGAAGAAAGTCTTTTTTCGGCAAATGACTGCGTTGTCTTTGTTTCCGAAATTCCGAGCGAAATTGAAATCGGAAAAGTTTTTTCGGATGAGCGCAACGCTGAAATTGCATCATGTCGAAATGAAAATTTGAAAAAAGCACGGTATACGGATTGGAAACTTCTTGAATACGCCGCAAATCGCGTGTTTGAAATCGCGCCCGAAAGGCTGATTTTCAAAAAAACGCAGAACGGAAAATGGGTTTGCGACAAATTCTTTTTTTCACTTTCTCATACGGATAAAAATGTTGCCGTTGCCGTCTCTCCCGCGCCTTGCGGCGTTGACATCGAAAACATTGCCCGCGGCATTAAATATGATATAAAAACTCTTGAAAAAATGAGAAAATACACTTTTTCGGAGGAAGAAAACACACGCGTCGAAAAGTCTTCTCTTGAATTTCTGAAAATATGGACTGCAAAAGAAAGTATCTTTAAAGCATACGGAGAACAGAGTTTTTATCCAAAAAAGACAGACACTTTGGCAGAAAACCATGCAACATATGTCTTTGAGCAACGGGACATTGTTTTGTCTCTTTGCGGTGAAAACTCTGATTCGGCAAAAATAGTTTTTGTCGGACCGCGAAACGGTTCGTTCTCGGAAATCCCTGCCGAAAAACAATAAGGATTTCGGTCAAATCAAATAATTCCGACAGGTACGGCACTTTCCGATTTAAAACTCTCTTTTGAACAGAATTTATCCGTTGACAATAAAGAAAAAGCCTGTCGCCGCTCCGAAAGGAGCGGCGACGGGCTTATTGTTTTTGGTTATAAGTTATTTTTCTTTTAAATAGTTACCGCTTTGCATAAGGTCTTTCATATATTCAAGAACTTTTCGCTGTCCTATCGGGTTTAATGAATCAAAGTCCGATAAGAAGTCTTCAGTCCTTGTCAAGACCTCTTTGCCGAAAATTATATAGTCGGCAGATGTATCAAGCGCATGTGCTATTTTTATGATATTCGATATTTGGGGGTCTTTTGTTTCTGTTCCGAGAATTTTTGCCAATGTTCCCTTTGAAACCCCGGAAGTTCGGGCGAGATCTTCCGTCGAAAGATGTTTTTCTTTCTTTAATGCCTTTATTCGGTTTTTCATCTCTTCCGGATTGTACATTTTCTCACCCCTTATACCAAATTATACAGTTATCTTCACAAAGTGTCAAGAGAAAAATACCGAATTCGGAGATTTTTTTGTTGTAAATAGTTGACAATTCCCGAATTCGGTGGTATAATCTATAATATAAAACCGAAAACGGTAATATAAGGTGAGACAAATTCTATGTTATACAACTTGATTTCGGCACTGTTCCGTAAGGGTATAGAGTCCCCGACAGAAGCAATCGTTTCGGTTTTGGGCTGCTCATCTTCCGTTGCGGCGAGAAAATTGAAAGGGCAATCGTCCTTTACCGTTTCCGAAGTCGTTAAAATAACAGAGACATATTTTCCTCAAAAAGAGTATTCCATTGAGTACCTGTTTTTACCGTTTTCAAAAAACGTTTTGTAATATTTAAAAAGCGATTTGGCGTTATGTGCCGAAGACAAGGAGAAGAGAAATGAAGCGAATTGTGGTAGTTGTTTTATTGTGTGCACTTATTTTTACTTTATGCTCCTGTGGAAAAGGTGTCGGAAGTACCATAAAATTCGGTAGTTACGAGCAGGACGGAGATGTTTCGAACGGTTTCGAAAAAATCGAATGGATAGTTCTTGCCCGTGACGGAAACAGGGCTTTATTGTTAAGTAAATATGCTATTGAATGGTTACCGTTCAATACAAGATCCGATTATGATACATGGGAAGACAGTTATATAAGAAAATGGTTGAATGAAGACTTTTATCTTTCAGCTTTCAATGCGTCGGAAAGGGAGAGAATATTATCCGTTACGAATCTTAATATAGACTATTCCGAGGACGCTACCGACAATGATAAACCTACTGCTGACAGGGTCTTCCTTTTGAGCCTTGACGAGGTGAAAACGTATATTACGTCAGTAGATGTCAGAGAAACACAACTTACAAATAATGTCTCCTACAAACCGATGTATTCACCCGGTGGCAAAATCGACTGGTGGCTACGTTCAACTTGTGGCTTTAATTCCTCTTTTGATGCTGTTAGTATAGGTGTCATAAGTTATGACGGTACAATTTCTGAGGGACCTGCCGAAGCCGAAGTTGAAAGAGGTGTACGACCTGCAATATGGGTCGAATTCGATTCATAATATTGTCTGTCGTTTTACACATATGAAAACGGAAAAAACATCAGTCGCCGTAAAGATTATATCCGTCGGCTTGTGTATATTCGGAACCGTACTGTTTGTGTTTCTCTGTATATGCGTGATTCGTTGCTCGGTTCCGTTGTTGAGAATTTTGTTTATGACCGGCGGTTTGACTTTTGAGATATGCTTTTGGACGGCAGGTCTTTGGCTATTTTGTATAAGCGATAATTTCAAAGACTGAATTCGGAGGATATAAAAATGAAAAAACTTATTTCTTTGATTTTATCTGTGATTGTTCTTGTTTCTGTCTGCGCTTGCGGAAAAAAGAGCACCCCTGGTACAGACACCGCGGTAAATGCAAGTGTAGATGTTGAGGTTAAAGCGGAGTTTGAACAGGCAATAAACTGTATTGATAACGGTGATTACAAAAATGCGCTTGTTATATTGGAAAAAATTCCGAGCACTTATTCCGACTATGAAAACGTGAAAAAAACATATGATGAAACATTGGAAAAGTATAAAAAAGAATATCTCGACGAGGCAAAAAAATATGCGGATTCCGATGATTACGAAAATGCGTTGAAGAGCCTTGAAAATATAGATTCACGCTTTTCGGAAGATTCGGAAGTCAAATCAGATGCAACCAAATATGAAACGGCATGGTTGAATAAGCAACTTTCGTCGTTCGATTCGGAAAAAGACTATGCGTCGGCAATTACATTTTTAACGAACAATAAGCAGAGATTTAAAAATATTGATATTTCGGCGAAGATTGATTATTACAAAAAACTGTATAAGTCTCAGGTCTTGACCGAAGCGGAAACCGCATTTTCGGTGGGAGATTATCAACGTTCGGTCGGTGTTCTTCAACGGGGATTGAGCATTCTCGGCAACGACAATGAGTTACAATCAAAAATGGAGTATTACAAAGACCGTTTTCCTGTTAATTTGTGTGATTTGTCGCCATACCAGAAAAAGGGATTTTATTATAGTGACCTTTCCGATTTTACAGATGTTACAGGAAAAGAGTATTTGGGGAAATATATTCGCGGTTATTATAGATCTGGTTATGTTAGTAGCGATAGTGAAAAAGCGATTGGAATTTATTATCTTAATTGTGAATATACGAAATTTTCGGGGAAATTCGTTATGAAATCTCCCAGTTATGCAAGTATTGAGTTTTACGATGATGATACAGGATATCTTCTTGCTCGCGGAGAACTTACGGAAAAATCTGTGGACGGAGTTTCATTCAATATAGATTTGACAGGTGTCAAATTTCTGCGGATAGAGATTTATAGCATGAGAGAAAATGTTGCCCTTGTAGAGGCACGGTTGTATAAATAAAAAAACAGAAAGAGGAGAATAACTATTATGAAACTGAAAAATCTTACAGAACTTGCGCGTTTCCGTTTTCACAATGATGTGGATTTGGATTGTTCCGATATTAAGGAGAGTTTACCCTCGTGGGCGGATGAGTATGGGTTTGAGTATACTTGCGAAGATGATGTTATCAGCACAGGCGGTATATTTACGGGAACGGATTACGACTGTGTTAAGATATATCATCCCGAACACGAATATGATTATTATAACTATTATATAACATTGGAGCCACAAGGAAAAACATATCTTGCGGTGATTTATTCGGGCGGGACAAGCAAACAGATAGGAAAAGAAGAGTTTGCCAAGAACACGAAAATTTTTGACGGTTCAACTTCAAGAGGTGTTGCTGCGGGCGCGTTCACAGGCGGTGCACTCGGTGCGGGGTTTGCGATAGGTTCTCTTGCAGGCGGACTTTTAAAAGGCGGTATCAAAGCGATTGCAAAGGGCGTAAATGCTCTTACGCGAAATGAAACTGCGTTGAAAGAGGAACTTGAATGGTATGAACTTGCGACGACTATCTTTTCTTCTATGTTCTCGGACGGAGAATGATTTGAAAAGAGGATTATAAAATGGCTGATGAAATATATACTTTTGACGGAAAGCGTGTCACTATAAAACCGAAAGGCGATCATTATGAAGTGTTTGATGATTTCGGCTGTTATATAGGTCGAACCGAGAAAGATTTTTTCGGGAAAGATCAAACCATATTTGATTCAGACGGAAATAAAGTCGGTCGTATAGAAAAGTCATTTTTCGGAGAGCAGGAAGTTTTCGATGCCGGGCATGAAAAAGTCGGCAAGGTGAAAAGCAGCGGTTCTTTCGGCGGTGGTGGCAGTCTTGATTTCGGAGAGGGCGGTTGGGTAATACTTGTCGCAATAGGCGTTATCATTCTTCTCGGGGTTGTCGCTTTTCGTCAGATTCCGCAGTACTTGTCAGAGGCTTTTATTGATGTTGACTTTTTGAGCGGTGGTTTTTTGATGATTGCATTGCCTCTGTATACCGTTCTTGTTCTGAACATAATATGTATCATACGAAAAAAATTCTTTTGGACAAAAGACCTCGGTTACGGACGGACATTGCTGTCGGAATTCTTGGCAGTCGGTATCTCTTTCGTCGGTTATGGTGCTGTTTTAACGATGATAAGTACCATTGAGGAAATTGTTAATAAGGGATTCTGGGACGGTATATGGTATATCTTCGGTATAATCCTTTTTGCTCTGTATCTTCCCGCTTATGTGATTGTTGCCGTTCCTTTTGCATTTATAATTTCAATATTTGCAAAAAACATTCCGGGAAAATGATTTTTAAAAACGTCGCCGCTCCGAAAGGAGCGGCGGCAGGCTTTGTATAATGTGTTTGGGTTTTCCTTTCGTCAGCCTGTTGAGCGGTTATCTTTCGCTCATCGGGATATATTCTTCGTGCTCGCCGACGGATTTGTATGCAGGACGGATTATCTTGCCCGCGTTTGTTATTTCCTCTATTCTGTGCGCGCTCCAACCCGCAATACGGGCAACCGCGAATATCGGGGTAAAGAGTTCAACGGGAATGCCGAGCATTTCGTAAACAAAGCCGCTGTAAAAGTCAACGTTTGCGGAAACGCCTTTATAGATATGTCTTTTTTCTGCGATTACTTCCGGTGCAAGACGCTCGATCTTGTCATAAAGCGCAAACGATTTTTCGCGGTGCTTTGCTATGGCAAGTTTTTCCACAAAACTCTTAAAGATCTTTGCTCTCGGGTCGGAAATGCTGTAAACTGCGTGTCCCATGCCGTATATAAGCCCCGCGCCGTCAAAGGCATTGCCGTCGAGCAGATCTTCGAGATATTTTCTTACTTCGTCGTCTTTTGAAGCATGAACGTGCTTTTCCATATCCTTTATCATTTTGCAGACTTTTATGTTCGCGCCTCCGTGCTTGGGTCCTTTGAGCGAACAAAGCGCCGCGGCGATAGCCGAATATGTATCCGTTCCCGACGAGGTGACAACGTGTGTTGTGAACGTTGAGTTGTTACCGCCTCCGTGTTCTGCGTGCAGTATGAGCGCAACATCAAGCACACGCGCTTCAAGTTCCGTATATTTGCAATCGGGACGCAGCATATGCAGAATGTTTTCCGCGGTTGAAAGATCCGGGCGGGGACGGTGTATGATAAGCGACTCTCCGTGTTTGTAGAAGTTGCATGCCGCATAACTGTAAACGGAAAATACGGGCAATACAGCCGTCAGCATAACGCATTGGCGGACGACGTTTTCTATGGACGTATCGTTTGCTTTGGGGTCATACGGGAAAAGAGAAAGCACACTGCGTATCAAGGTGTTCATCATGTCTTCGGACGGAGATTTCATTATAATGTCGCGCACGAAGTTTTTCGGCAGAGTATAAAAAGAAGTCAGATACTTTTTGAAATCCGCAAGTTCCTTTTCTTTCGGCAATTTGCCCGTCAGAAGCAGATACGTTGTTTCTTCAAACCCGAAACGCTTGTCTTTCAGGCAACCTTCAACGAGTTTTTCTATCGGATACCCGCGATAGTAGAGTTCACCGTCCGCAGGTACGGATTTCCCGTCAACGATTTTTGAAGCGCTGACTTCTGAGATCTTTGTCAGTCCTGCAACAACGCCTTTTCCGTTTATATCGCGAAGTCCGCGTTTTACATCGTATTTTGCATAAAGGTCTTTATCGAAAAGCGGCAGAGTGCATTCGTTTGCAAAGTCTTTTAAATAGTTTTTTTCTTTCTCTTTCATTTTGAGCGCTCCTTTCTGCTTGCACGGTGAAATATTATATCTCTATTATACATGAAAAGGGTAGAGAGAAAAAGAAAAAAATGTAAAATTTTGTCATAAAAACAACAATGTGACGGGGCTGTAAAAAACATACGTTTTTACAGCCCCGTTCGATGTGATATAGTAGTTCCCGATTGTTTTATGAATACATCCCGTTTGCGCTCATATAGTCGTAAATTGCTTTTCCGTGTCCCTGTTCCTGTTTTTGAATGCCATTCAACAGATTCCTTGCATTTTCGTCCGTGAACTCAAACACGCAGGTGTCATAAAGGTGCGAAGCATGTTTTTCCGCCGTCAGCAGGTCGGTGCAAAGGTAACAATCATTTTGCTTTTCGGGGGTGTCCGCAAGTTGGTAAGTTGCGGAAAATGTCTGCTGCTCGCCGCCTGTCGGAGGCGGTGGAACCGCGCCCTGTTCCATTTGAACAAGCATATCGTAATGCGCTTTTTCGGTTTGGGCGAGCCGCGAAAACAAATTTTTCAACTGCGGGTCGGACGCCGCTGCGGCGTGCTTTCTGTACTTTTCTTCACAAAGTTTTTCCTGGTCTTTCAAGTCTTTCAGTAGCGAAGTTTCTTTCTGCGTCAATTGCATTTTTTATCACCTCGCAAAAAGTATGGTCGCGGTTTTCGGATTTTATACATATAAAAGCGGCGGAACTTTCGCTCCGCCGCTCTGTATGGTAGTTTATTACTCTTTTTCGTCCGACGGCTCTTCTTCCTGCTGAATCGCTTCGTCTTGTTTCGATTCATCGGGCTGCAAGTCCTCTGTTTGACCATCTTCTTCAATAAGCTTTTCTTCTGCTGTTTCTGTTTCCGAAAGGCTTACGGGTTGCTCTTCCGTCGTTGAGCAGTCCGAAATTTCAGTGCCGTCATATTTTGCCCCGTCTTCTTTCTTCTCGGTTTTTTTTCTTGACATAAAGAATATCAGAGCAAGTAATCCCGCACAGAATATGCTTGCAATTATGCCGAGTGTCAGTCCGTAAGTGAAGAACGAAAATTCTATCGTATGTTCTCCCGCCGTGAGGGGAATTGCGCACAGTGCATTTGCAAATGGCTTGATATCGACTTTCTGTCCGTCCACTTTGACCGACCAGCCCTTATCGTAGGGGATAGATGTTAAAAGCACACCGTCTTCATCGGCTGTTACTGTTCCGCTGACTGTTCTGTCCGTATATTCCGTAACAGTCATCATGTTTTTGCTGAGCGCGGCATATGCCTTGTTCCATGCGTCATCGTCAAAGCCGTAAACTCTTGATTTTATATCTCCGCTTTTTCCTGCGGAAATATTGATGTCGATATATATAGTGTCGCCCGCTTTTGCTCTTCCCCCCGCAAGGATGGCTGCCTTGCCCTGGCTCGGGTACCTGACTTCATCTCCGTCTCCTATCGAAATAACGATACTGCTGAGACCCGTTGCGGTAACTCCGAAATAGATGTCCTGATCCTTATCCGAGACATATTCGAGAGAAACTGTGGAGGGCTGTTTGCTGTTTGTCGGCGCGGAGCAGGTTATTCTGCCGTTTCCGTAATAAGTCGCGGTCATGTTTGAAGCGCTGACCTCGGGGGAATCAATTTCTTTGAAGAGGGTTATGTCTAGCCCCGTTGCAAGGTTTATGAGATTTTCCTGCGCAACAGCCCTTTGCGATGAACCGTTCACATCGTAATCGTATACACTGTCCTTGACCATGAATCCGAGAGATAACGGATACTTGTTCTCATAAAGCGTTGAACCGTTTGATTCCGCAACAAAATCAAGATGTGAATCCTGCGCAACGCGCTTGTTGTTGCCGATTATATATTTGACGTTGAACAGTGCGTTTATCACAGGTGTTCCGTGGTTGTAAACCATGCTGTTCGCGCCTTTTTGAGCGTTTACACCGAGCGATCTTGCCAAGTCCGTCAGTCTTGTGTTGATAACGGACGAGAACTCGGAAATTCCGTGATAATCGTAAAGAGCCGGGTCGTTGACCGTCCAGTTCTGTGCGGTTTCTATTCTGTAAAAGCCCTCGGATCTGCCGCGTGCCGTTGTTAGAAGCGATTGCACGTCTTTTGCGGTTGCAACGTATCCGTCTCTGCTTGAAGAGCCGACTTCCGCAATGCTGTGGAACGAAACGGCGGCAACCTCGCAAATCGCAACTATGACTATTATAAGTTTACTGCCCCACTGTTTGAGTTTTCCTTTTTTGTATGCGTAAAGGGCAAGTGTATATATCACAAGCGATGCAATGGCTATGTATATTACTTCATAAGAGAATTTTTCGCTTTTTATTGCTTCAAGCAGTAGGATAAACGCAAAAATTCCCGTCGCAACGCCCGCAAAACTCTTCTTGGAGATGCCTTGAATGTTGTTGAAAGATTTGAAGGCTATCGTTATAAGTACAAAAGAGAACAGGAACGAGAATCTGTAAGGCAGTTCGTTCGGGAAATGGAAACCGTGCCAAACGAAATTAAGTATGTTCCAGTTGAAACTCAGAAGCAGAAAACCGAGCAACGCGCCGTTGAGAACCTTTTCGCGTGTCGCTATCTTTCTGTTTACAAAATATGTAATGCCGAGTATCGCCGTCAAAAATCCGCAATAAATATTCGGAAGACCGTTTCTGTAAGTTACATGAACTCCCGGCAGAAGATTTCCGAGACTTTCAATGAAAGTTTGGTATGTTGAAAGCGTTGCCGAAAAGCCGCTTCCCATGTAGGAGTTGTTCTGCATTGCAAGGAATGTCGGCACGAGCATAAACGCCGCAAGTCCGCAGCCGAGCGCGGAGAACGCGACGACTTCCGCCGTTGTTCCGAAGAACTTTTTCGCACCCTTGTTTTTCGGATTCGAGAAGTACACAACGGGGTAGTAGCAAACGATGAATACGCAGACCATAAACCCGATATAGTAATTCGAGTACATTATGAGTCCGAGCATTATCGAATAGAGCAGGAATTTGCCCTCGTTTACAAGCCTGTTGAATCCGAGAATGCAAAGCGGCAGAAGCATAACGACATCAAGCCACATCGTGCACCACGAATAGCCCATGTTGAACGAACACATTCCGTACATTACGGCAAAAAGAAGCGTCGCCATATCGTTTCTGTCAAACGTCTTTTTGAGATATACGAACATAAACGTTGAAGCAAGCGCGATTTTTGTTATAACCAGAAGTGCCATGCCTTCAACAAGGAAGTTCGACGGGAAAATTATCGAAAGAAGATTGAGCGGAGAAGCACCGTAATAAGCGATGATGGGCAGGAAACTTGTGCCGAGCCCGTTATTCCATTGATAAAGAAGACTTCCGCCCTCTTTCAGCGCCTCGTTCATCTCTTTGAAGAACGGGAAATACTGATGCCACATGTCGATGACAAGTATTTGCTGTTCGTCTTTGCTTATCGAGAAACCGAGGTTCCTGAGCACCTCGTAAACAAAGTCGGGAACAATTTTGTTGAAACCCGAAAAGTTTTCGAGAGCATAATACAAAAACATAAGTACAAACGGGATAAGAAATGAAAAAACTATGTACCAGTTTTTGTTGAACTCTTTCTTTTTTAAAGGGTTTTTCTTTTTGCATTCAAAGCATTTGATACCCATGTCGCGTTTCCCTTTCCGTTATTTAAAAACAATGACTCTTTGGAAGTAGTAACTGATAAAGAACATTATAAATGTTGCGAGAGGCTGACACAGCCATTGTGCAACGCCGATAGTGAGAAAGAAACTGTTCAGAAGCACGGTGCAAAGGAAGACAACAACAACTATTGCATAGTACTTGGCAACTTCTTTGGGGTTTCTCTTTCTTTCTTTGAAAACAACATATTTGTTTATTATGAAATTGAATGCGGAGGAGAGGATTCTGGCAACGATGAAAGATATAACTATTCTGTAATCGGTCAGGTTGTCCAAAAAACTTGTGTTTTCTTCCGTATAACCGAATACGGCATTCAGCATTATCGCATATATCGCAAAGTCTATTACTGTCGCAGACATGCTTGAAATCACAAATTTGCTCAGATGCTTAAAAAATACGGAATATATTTTTACGGAGTCCCTGAACGGACGGAAATGCGAAGATTTGTTTTCTTCTATATATACCGTCTCGATGGGAATTTCCAAAATCTCGATATGGCGCAGGCGCGCTTCCATCAGCATATTCATTTCGTATTCAAAGCGGTCGCCTTTTGTTTTAAGGAACTCCGAAACGACATCGGGCGAAAAACCGCGAAGCCCCGTTTGTGTGTCTTCGACTTTTGTTCCGCTTATCCATTTGAATACCGCTTTTGTGATTTTGTTGCCGTAGCGCGAACGGAACGGCACGTTTTCTTCTTTCCAGCTTCTTGAACCGAGAATGAGCTTCTCGGGATTTTCGAGAGTGGTCTGCGCTGTGCGGCGTATATCTTCGGGCGTGTGCTGTCCGTCGCTGTCGGCGGTCACTATCGCCTTGAAATCGGGATAATGTTCCTGTATATATCTGAACCCCTTTTTAAGGGCGAATCCTTTGCCTCTGTTTTCTTCGTATCCGATGACTTCAACATCGGGGAATACACGGCATTCATCGAATACTGTGTCAAATTTTTTGTCGCTTCCGTCATTTACTATCAGTATTTTCTCGAACGGATATCCCTGCAAATCGTTTAAGAGCTTCGGGAGTTTTTCGTCCGGTTCAAAAGACGGAATCAGTATGACGACTTTTGACAAATCCGACATTTTGTATTTCCTTTCTTTTTTATGCGGCTTGCTGTTTGTGGGTATTACCGTCGCTTCACAACGGCATAATTCTACTTATATCACTTACTATATCATAAACCAACTTGATTTTCAATAGTTTTTTTTCTGAAATTTTGCTTACGCCTATTGAAAAAGCACGAAATATATTGTATACTTGCTTATATCAACGAAAAAACACGGAGGAATCAAGATGAAAGTTCTTTCTCATTCCATTATTTACGATAACCCGCTTCCGCAGCTTCGTTCGCGCCAAGCCGCATTTCCGTTTCTCGCGCAGCTCGGCGACGGCACCGTTATCTGCTCTTATCAGATAGGCGAAGCGTTCGAAAGCGTTGACGGAACAAGTTATATTTCCCGCAGTTCGGACAACGGAAAAACCTGGGAAGGTCCGTTTCAGATGTTCGACAAATCGTGGGAAACAACTCCCATAACCGACTGCTGCAAAGTTACCGCGCTCGGCGGCAACCGTGTTGTCGGCGTCGGCTATGAATATGACAGAGACCACCCCGAATGGCCCATCGGCAATCCGCAGACGGGCGGCCTTATAGATGACAGAGTTTACATCACCCGCTCCGAAGACGGAGGCAAAACATGGTCAAAGCATGAAGAAGTTCCGAATGCTTGGGGACATCACACCGAGGCTTCCGCTCCGATAACCGTTCTCAAAAACGGCGATTGGGTAACTCCGATAACGGGCTTCCCCGATTGGAACGGCAAAATGTCGTCCCGTCTTTGCGGCAGACTTCTGCACAGCACGGACGAAGGAAAGACATGGAATGACGATACCGTTTGCATGGAATTCGAGGGCGATTGCGTAACATGCTATGAGCAGAGATGCTGCCAACTTGAAAACGGCGCGATTGTTGTTATCGGCTGGAATGAAAATGTCAAGACGGGTGAGAGAATGAATAACCATTTCACTATCTCTTACGATAACGGAAAAACGTTCTCCAAACCCATGGATACGGGCATCAGAGGTCAGGCTTCGAGCGTTTGCGCAATAGGCGGAAACAAACTTCTTGCACTTCACGCTTGCAGAAGAGACACCGATAAGCCCGGCATTTACGCTTATGTCGTGAACCTTGAAAAAGGAACATGGGATATTGAAGACGAACTTCTCGTCTGGGAACCCGCAACGCCCGTCGTTCAGGACAAAAAAGCCGCCGAAATTTTCAGCTTCCTCAAATTCGGTCAGCCCGGCGCCATCGTTCTTCAAAACGGGCACATACTCATGAGCCACTGGTTTGCTGAGCAGGGACAATATATGACCCTCTCCACTGAGATAGAACTGTAATAACGGTTAAATTTCCGTTACGCTTTGCCTTGCCTCTCGACGTATACCCGATACGCCTTCGAGACTGCGGCTTCGCGAAAACGAAAATTTTCCTCGTTATTTTTGCGCTTAATGTGGTGGGTAAAGAATTCTTTGTGTTCATACATCACATCTGCGACTTTGCGGAGTCGAAGTTTTACCTCCTTATCCGAAAATGCCGTGAGCGCGAAGAGTATCAGGATAATCAAAATGATTTTATAAAAAGGAGATCTTGTTATGATCTGCGATAAACTTACAAATTACGAAAACTACAAAGGCATAAACGAGCGCGTTTACCGCGCGCTTGAACACGCTGCGCACAACGATTTTTCGAAATCGGTTGCGGGCAGAAACGACGTTGACGGCGACGATATCTACTACAACTTCGTTAAAGAGGGCGAAACTGTTCCTCTTGAAAAGAACACTTATGAAGCGCACCGCGTTTATGTTGACATTCATGTTGATGTTGTCGGCAGCGAGAAAGTTTATGTTTCGGATATATCCGAGATGAACGTGACGAAAGAGTATGACGCGGAGGGCGATTATCTGCTTGCGGACGGAAAGCCGCAGGCGATAGTTGATCTCAAAGCGGGCTATTTCTGCGTATGTCTGCCGAACGATGTTCATATGCCTATGGTTGCGGACGGTCAACCCGCGAAAATAACAAAGGCAATTTATAAAGTCAGACTGTAATCTGTTCTGTCGGAATTGTATTAAGACAATGAATATAACGGCGTTGCATCCTTTCGGTGCAACGCCGTTGCCATTGCAAAAACGCTGAAAAGTCAACTGTTTTGCGGGGGTTGCAAAATGGCGGAATATGTGATATAATATATAAGTAAAATTATATCCGCGATTGAGACGTTTTTTGTCTGACGCAGCAAACGAACGGAAGAGAAGTATGAGAGAAAAACTGAGAAATTATATCGAAGCAAGTATATGTCCTCAGTTCTTTTATGAGGAAAAGTTGCCGCATCTGTGGCTTTTCAGCCTGATATTGCCCGCATTGACGGGACTTTTTTCCATGCTCAGCGTCGGTCTTGACAGGTATTCCGCAGGTCTGTGCGGCGCGGATAATGTTGTCGAAGTTTCGTTACTTGGGTTGGCTCTCGGTGTCTGCTCCGTCTTTTTCCGAGCGGCGGTAATTAAAATAATCTCGGTCTTTACCGCCGATTCCGTCGCTTTTCAGGAACTGTCTTATGCAATAGGCGCATCGTTCGGCGTTCCTTTGTTTATCTCTTTTATCGGCTTTGTATTGAGAGTTGTTTTTTCGCTTGACGTTTCGGGCGCGTTTTTGCTTGTTGTTTCGTTGACGCAACTCATTCCTTTGTATTATTTGATGATATATCTGAACCTCGGCGGAATAAAAAAACGGAAGATGACGGCGCTTTTGACCGTGACTGCCGTGGGTATCGTTCAACTGTTTGTTTTATGGCTTCTTGTTTGATTCGTTTTTTGCCGGGCACAAAGGGAGAAAGGTCTGATTATGGAAAAGAAACGGTATAAGATATGCGGGCTTGTCTGCGTTCTTGCGATGAGCCTTTGCGGCGCTTTGTTTTGCGGCGCGGGACTTTTGTCAAGCGCTCTTTACGGAGTATTCTGCGCTCTTGTCGGTTTCGGATTTTGGTTCTTCGCTTCCGGTTTTATGCCCGACGCAGAGGGCAAAAGTTGGCTTCTTTTCGCTCCTTTTACCGCACTTTGTGCCGTAGGCAGCGTTCTTTTTGGGCGCGGTGTCAGCCACATATTCTTTTTTGTCGCGGCAATAGCGATGAGCCTTGACGCGTCTCTTGTCTTTTACAGAAAAGAGGGACGCCCTGCCGCGTCTATCTTTCGACTTTTCGGTATATCCGCGCTTGCGGGTATACTTGTGACCGCCGCATGGCTTTTCTTTACAGGAGGCATAATATGAAAAAAAGATTGTTTGCGTTATGCCTTATTTTGTTGATGTTCCTTGTTTCAATATGCTCTTTTGCGGAGAGTTCCCGTTGCCGCTGCGACAGACTGCTTGATGAAAACGGGCTTTGCACGAAATGCGGGAAAGTTCCGTCGGAATGCGTTTGCGATTGTTGGTGCGGGCGTTCCTCCCGTGTGATACAGTCTGATGCGGGAAGTATTTTGATATGTGAAAAATGCGGAAGCAGTTGCGCGCTTTGCTCCTGTTCGGACAAGCGTTACGCACAGCGTCGTGAATCTCTTGAACTTGACGGCAAGATAGTTATGAACGATCTGCCAAAATCGGGTATCATTGCGCAAATAGCGTGCATTGTTGCCGTTTTAGGCTCTTTTTCTCTTGTTCTGTGGCTTTTCTCCGCCCGTAAAAAGAGCAGTACGGTGGAACGTGAAAAAATAGAAAAAAAACAACGCCGCAGTCACGCAACCATAATGGATAAGATAGAAACACAGGCAAAATCCGCCGAAGCACCGAAAAAGAAGTCGGATATTGCAACTGCCGCGGAAAAAAATATTAAATGGCCTCTTTCCGATGTGGGAATAGGCATTGCTGCATATGAATTGACAAATGCTGTCGAATTTCATCGTTCGGACGTCTCGACGGTGACGGATATGACGCTGTTTTCTCTCGGGTCATATCTCGACGAGGAAGGAACTTTCGAATCCGCGTTCAGGGGCGCTTACGGCAAAACCGTTGAAAAACTTGCCGCCGTTTATATGGCGACGAGGTCTGCCGACGGAAGCAAAATACGCGCCGCACGCCCGTTTTTTGAAGAAGATTTCTTTGAGAAAAACGAGGCGGCGATCTCTGCAATACTTGCGGAAACGGGGGTTGACCAGTCAAGCGTGCACCAACTGCTGAAACTGCCGTTTGACATGACCGTTCGAATAGGCAGCTCGGAACCGCAGGTTCAACGCTTTGCAAAAGAAAAATGCGATCTGTATACGGCGGAATCGTCTTCCGGTTCTTATCTGAAACAGAGCCGCTTTCCGCAGATAACGGAACAGGGGAGGAACTCGGTATGATATATCTTATTTCCGACAGCGAACTTCGGGTTCTGTGTTCCGCTTCCGGTCTTGTTCCGAACGTTCGCTCTCCTCTTGTCGAATTTCTCGCTGAAAAAACGCAGATCGAGGGCAGAATGCTTGATGAAAACAGACGGGGACTTGTCGAACTCGGGCTGTTTGAAAGAACCGAGACGAATGACGAGACGCGCATCTCCGCCGAGGGGCTGTTGCTTTCGCGCATTCTCATGCGTCCCGAAAATGTTTTGACTGTCGGCAGAAAAAAAAGCGACGACGGGCTTTGGCATTGCTGCTGCCGAAAAGGGATCTGGTATGTGTTTACGCGAAACGAGGAACGCAAAATAAATACCGTTTTTGCGTATTTCGATACAAAAATGCTGTGCGATTGGCTTGACGGACAGTTTACGAAAGGCTATCACAAAACGGTCTCCGTCCCGTTCGGAATAGACCTTGAATTGACTTACAGCGAATGGTTCATGTTTCTTATGTCTCAGTTTGTTTATATGAAGCGTGAAACGGAACCCGAGCCCGATATATGGTTTGACCGCTCATGTTTGACGGAAGTTAATCCCGCAAACTATCTGAAATCAAATTTCCGTGCGCTCGGTCTTATGAATGCAAGGGACACCGTGGACAAGGTTCTTGAACAGACAAATCCCGAACTTTTTGAAATAACGCTTTCGTCGCTTGTTAAGAAAAATGTTTTCACGTCCCGTGTCGATGAAAACGGAAAAGAGGAATTCAGCCTGACGAATGTTGCCGCCGCTTGGCTTGACAACGACCTCTTGATAGATACCCTGCTTTTTGATTTTAAGGGTAAAAAAGGCTCTTATACAATACTCTTTTCCTTCCGTGCGACCGGGGTTCTCGCAACCGTCGATACGGGAAAGTCCGTTCGGTTCGTATCGTCAGGTGAAATACCTTGGGCGGCATATATTTCCGCCGCCGTTTCCTAAAAAACTGATTTACGGAGTTATTCTGCATATATGTGGTTTGTTTACATTTTGCTGGTTTTGATAATCATGTCCGGGGGATATGTTTTTCTTGTGTTGCCTCGACCGAAGCATTTTCGCCCGCGTTCGGACGTGTTTGAGCAGACAAAATTTTTCGCACACCGAGGACTTTTTGATAACGGTGTTGTTGCCGAAAACTCATTGTCGGCATTTAAGGCGGCAAAGAAATTCGGCTGCGGCATAGAACTTGACATTCGCCTGTCAAAGGACGGCATACCCGTTGTTATGCATGACCGTTCGCTGATAAGAATGTGCGGCGTGAACAAAAACGTCGATGACCTGAACGTCGATGAATTGAAAAAATTGAAATTGCTTGATACGGAAGACTGCATTCCGACTCTTCGAGAGGTGCTTGACCTTGTTGACGGTGCGGTGCCGCTTGTTATCGAGATGAAAGCGGCGGGAACGGACGTTTCCGTTTGCCCTCAGAGCGAGATACTTCTGCGGCATTATAACGGAACGTATGCCGTTGAATCTTTTAACCCGTTTGCGCTTCGGTGGTACAGGATACACCGCCCGGAGATATTGCGCGGGCAACTTGCGACATCGTTCAAAAATTCAAAGAACGATGCAAATCCGTTCGTTGCGTTTATGGCTTCGAACCTTCTTTTCAATTTCCTTTCACGTCCCGATTTTATCGCTTTTGACATACATTTTTCATCGTCTGTGCCTTTGAAAATATGCTCAAAATATTTTGCCGCCGTGCCCGTGGGCTGGACGGTTCGCAAAGAAACGGAACTGAACGACCCCAACTTTGAAAATTTCATTTTTGAGGGCTTTTTGCCCCATGCGGATAAGTGAACCGCAGAAAAGATATATTTATGAAAGTACTTGTCGCAATGAGCGGCGGCGTCGATTCAAGCGTCGCGGCAAAAATATTGACCGATTCGGGACATACCTGCGTGGGTTGTACGATGAAACTGTACAACAACGAAGACGCGGGCATTCCGCAGGGGCATACCTGTTGTTCTCTTGATGATGTCGAGGACGCACGAAGCGTTGCAAAAAAACTCGGTATGCCGTATTTTGTATTCAATTTTTCCGATGATTTCAAGGAAAAAGTTGTGAACAGATTTATTGACGCATATTCGAAAGGTATGACTCCGAACCCCTGCATAGACTGCAACCGTTTTATGAAGTTCGATAAACTTTTCGAACGCGCGGATATTCTTGAATGTGACTGTATCGCGACGGGACACTATGCAAGAATAGAAAAAGAAAACGGTAAATACGTTCTTAAAAAGGCCGTTGACCCGACAAAAGACCAAAGTTATGTGCTTTATGCCATGACGCAGGCCCAACTCGCACGGACGCTTTTTCCTCTCGGAGGTCTTCACAAGACTGAGACAAGAAAACTTGCGGATGAAAGCGGCTTTGTGAATGCGGAAAAACCTGACAGTCAGGATATATGCTTTGTTCCCGACGGCGATTATGCCAGTGTAATAGAGCGTTTTACGGGCAAAAAGACCGAACCGGGCAATTTTGTGGATACGAAAGGTAACGTTCTCGGCAAGCATAACGGAATTATACGTTATACGATAGGTCAGCACCGTTGGCTCGGGTTATCCCTGTCCGAGAAAAAATACGTTTGCCGCATAAGACCCGACAAGAATGAGATCGTACTCGGCAACAGCGAAGAACTTTTCAGCCGTGAGTTTTCGGTCGGCGATTTCAACTGGATATCAGGCGAAGCACCCTCCGAACCATTCCGCTGCAAGGCCAAAGTCAGATACCGTCAGCAGGAACAGCCTGCGCTGGTGACGCCATGTGCGGACGGTACCGTAGAAGTTGTTTTTGACGAGCCTCAGCGCGCAATAACTCCCGGTCAGGCGGCGGTTTTTTATGACGGCGAAACCGTTCTCGGCGGCGGCGTTATAGAACCGTTTTCGGAGAATTGACAATGTTGACGTTCAACAACACTTCTCACGACCCTTTTTACAATCAGGCGTTTGAGGAATACGTTTTCGATACGTTTCGGGAAGACGACATGCTGTTTTTGTGGCGCAACTCTCCCGCAGTCGTTGTCGGCTGTTCGCAGAATATATGCCGAGAAGTCAGCGTTCCAGCGCTGCGTCGGTCACACATTCCCGTAGTTCGCCGCATTTCGGGCGGAGGCACTGTCTATCACGATCTCGGAAACATCAATTACACATATATCAAAAGTGTTGACGGACTTCCCGATTACGGCGACTGTATACGTCCCGTTACTGAGGCTCTTAACTCTCTCGGCATCCCCGCGCACCAAAACGGCGTCTGCGATATTGCAATCGCGGACAAGAAGATTTCGGGCAGCGCACAGCGCGTGGTCAAGGACAGAGTTCTTCATCACGGAACGCTTTTGTATTCTTGCGATCTCGGAGTGCTTGACGGTTTGACCACATTCGGTAAAAACGACTGTTTTAAGACAAAGGGAACTCTTTCCGCGATAAGTTCCGTTGCGAATATATCGGATTACATTAAAAATCCGATGTCAGTCGAAGATTTCCGGTCGGCACTTGCGGAAAAACTTTTACCGTCGGATTGCAAAACCGTCGAACTGACGGCGGAACAGGCTGCGGAAGTCGAAAAACTGCGGGACGAAAAATATAAAAGCCGCGAATGGACATGGGGAACTACCCCGCCTTTTGTCTATGAAAAAACAAGCGTTTACAGGGACGAACCCATATATGTTTCTTACAAGGCAAAAAAGGGCATTGTCTCGGATGCAGTGGTCGAAAGTCCATGGCTTGACGGTGCTCTTGCGTCGGCTCTTATGAACGGGTCGTTTCTTTGCCCCGAAGTCTTTGAAGATATTTGCCTAAAACTCTCCGATGACGAAAACGGAGAACTTTTCAGCCTTTTTATGTGAGTTAAAAATTGCAACAGTACCTTTTGAAAGGAAATACATACCATGGAAAAAGAAATCAAAATGCCGAAACTGCGTCCCGAAATGAAAGAGGGCGTGCTTTGTGCTTGGCTCAAAGAAGAGGGCGACCGTGTAAGTGTCGGTGAACCCGTTTTTGAAATTGAGACGGACAAGGTCGTCAATCAGGTCGAATCGACCGAAAACGGAGTCATCAAAAAATTATTGTTTGAAGACGGCGACACGGTTGCCGTTGATACCGCCGTTGCGATTATCGAGGTCGAGTAATATTTTATGGAAAGAAAACCCGAATGGCTCAGGGTGCGCTATAACCGCGACGCAGTCAATGAAGTTGCGGAACTTATGCGCGACCTGAAACTCAACACCGTTTGCAAAGAAGCGAACTGTCCGAATCTCGGAGAGTGTTATCGCAAACATACGGCAACTTTTATGATATTGGGAAGCGTTTGCACCCGTAACTGCCGTTTCTGCAACGTCACAACGGGGCGTCCGCTGCCGCCCGACCCCGAGGAACCAGAAAACGTCGCGCTTGCCGCAAAAAAACTCGGTCTGCGCCACGTTGTTCTGACTTGCTCCACCAGGGACGATCTGCCCGACGGCGGTGCCGAACAGTTTGCAAAGACCGTTGCTGCAATTCGCAGGCTTTGTCCCTCTGCCACGGTGGAAACTCTTATTTCGGATATGAAATTCAATACGGACGCACTCGATGTTGTCATCTCGTCACACCCAGACGTGCTCAATCATAACGTCGAAACAGTAAAATCACTTCAAAAAGCCGTCCGTCCGCAGGCGGATTATGAGCGTTCGCTCGGCGTTTTGCGTTATTGCAAACAAAAAGACCCGACGCTTCTGACAAAGACCGGTTTTATGGTGGGACTCGGCGAAACGGAAGACGAAATATCCGAGTTGATGGACGATATTCTGAAAACGGGGTGTGATATTCTGACGATAGGACAGTATCTGCAACCGTCGCCCGAACATTATCCGCTTGCCCGTTATGCCACGCCCGAAGATTTTGCTCGATATAAGGAAATGGCTCTCGCAAAGGGCTTTCGCCATGTTGCGTCTGCGCCGCTTGCACGCAGTTCATACCGCGCGTGGGAAGTGATGGAGGACGTGCATGATCTATATTGAAACAGGCTCCGACGACGTTTATTACAATTTCGGACTTGAATATTATTTTACAGTAGAAAAACAACTGCCCGATACGGTTTTTCTGTTTTGGCGCACGACCCCGACGCTTATGGTCGGAAAATATCAGAACGTTGCCGAAGAAATAAACAAACCCTATGCCGACGAACATGGTATAAAACTCGTCCGGCGTATGTCGGGAGGCGGAACAATATATACGGATCTCGGCGGCTGGCAGTTCACGTTTATCTGCCAGGGTGCGGAAAAAGAGATAGAGTTCAGCCGGTTTATCGAGCCTGTCATAGACGCTCTTCATGAAATGGGCGTCAACGCCGGGTTTAACGGCAGAAACGATTTGACGATAGACGGAAAAAAGTTTTCGGGTAATGCGCAGTACCGCCTCGGAGAAAGTCTCGTTCATCACGGCTCTTTGCTGTTTGACACCGATATCGAACAGATGGTCGCGTCAACCACCGTTGACAGTTATAAGATTATTTCAAAAAGCATAAAGTCTGTTCACGACAGAGTTACGAATATTTCCGAGCACCTGCCGTCCGCAATGAGTCCCGATGAATTTAAGGAGTGTATGGTCAGACACATAATGCGGGGAAGTTCCGATGTATATAAAGTAACTGCCGAAGACGACAGATGCATTCGAGAGATAGCAAAAGAAAAATTCGAGAGTTGGCAGAGCATTTTCGGCGTCAATCCCAAGTTCAATATCGAACGGACGGGACGGTTCGACGGCGGAAAGATAACATTCAGACTCGATGTTTCCAAAGGTGTTATCAAAAATGCCTCCGTATTCGGGGATTTCTTCTCGACGCTCGACGCGGAGACGATCTGTTCCGCTTTGATAGGTTGCAGATATGAAAAAGGCGATGTTTTGCGAGCGCTTCTTTCAAACGGAATAGACGGCGCGGTTTACCGCATATCTGCGGAAGACATGGCAAAAACGATCGTAGACTGAAAAACAAACAGGTATGTAAAAACGCAAGTTTTTACATACCTGTTTGTTTTAACTGAATACGCTCGTGATTGTAGAAATGAATGTATTCATCAAGGAGGAGACGAGCCTCCTCCTTGGTTGACGGCATGTACCGATTAAACCACTCGGACTTGAGTGTACTGAAGAATTTTCAGCGTAAGCGTGGTCAAGAGGGTTTTCCGGGGTTGATATTGACGTAAGATGATGTTGGCTTAAAATACCCCTCTGAAGTGTATTGAATGCCTTGGTCACTGTGGCGTTGCAGCTTTGCCGTGACCTCTCTCTTGGCTGCTTTAACTGCTTCATAAACAAGGTTGTTATTGTTTTCAGTTTCCATCTTGTATGCAACAAATCGATCTTTATGTGTGCTTTTTGTAATATTCGCCGAAAAAAACAACATAAAAAAACCTTATTTTTTGTTTCGGGTTTTGTCATTTGTTGCTGAAATACACTTGACACAAAGACCCTCCTATGATATACTGTATCCGTAATAATATTTATATAACACAACTATTTCAAAGATATGATACAGGTTCGGGATCAGATGAAAAAAGTGTTGATAACGGGCGCGAACAGTTACATAGGCACGTCCTTTGAAAAGTACCTTCAAAGCTTCGGAGAGGCGTATTCCGTCGATACCGTCGATATGACGGACGCATCGTGGCGTGAAAAAGATTTTTCCGGTTATGACGCCGTTTTTCACGTCGCCGGAATAGCGCATAGAAGAGAATCCGAAAAAAATGCGGAGTTGTATTACAAAGTGAATCGCGATTTGGCGGCGGATTGCGCAGCGAAAGCGAAAAACGACGGCGTAAAACAGTTCGTTTTTCTCAGCTCGATGAGCGTGTACGGGCTGAACAGCGGTCATATCGGTTTGAATACTCTTCCGAAACCGAAAACGAATTACGGAAAATCCAAGTTGCAGGCGGAAATCGCGTTGAAGAAAATGGAATCGGCGGATTTCGCGGTCGCTGTTCTCAGACCTCCGATGATTTACGGCAAGGGGTGCAGGGGGAATTATAACACGTTGAAAAAAATCGCGTTGAAATCTCCCTTTTTTCCGAATATCAATAATAAAAGATCCATGCTTTACATAGAAAATCTCTGCGGGTTTGTTCGAGCTCTTATAGATAATCGCGATCGCGGACTTTTCTTTCCTCAAAACAAAGAGTATGTCAATACCACGCGGCTTGCCGAACTGATTTGCAAATATAACGGGAAAAAGTTTCGCCCAACCGTAATATTCAATCCGGTGCTTTATTTGCTGCGAAAAGTTGCTGGCTCGGCGGAAAAGGCATTCGGCGATCTGGTTTACGATATGTCGATGAGCGGGTATTCGGAAAAATTCGCCATAACCGACACAGAAACTTCGATAAGGTTTACAGAGGGTAAATAGATGCAGCCATTTTCGGTCTTGATGAGTGTTTACAAAAATGAAAAACCGGAATATTTTGAAGTGGCGATGAACAGTATCCTTTGCCAAACGGCTGTTCCGGACGAAATAGTCCTTATCAGGGACGGCGCCGTGCCGGAGAGCTTGCAGAAGGTTATTGATTCGTTTTTGAATACCTGCCCCGTCCGGATAAAGTATATTCCTTTTGAAAAAAACGGCGGGCTGGGAAACGCTCTGCGCGTCGGGGTGGAATCCTCAACAAACGAGTTTATCGCCAGAATGGACACGGACGACGTTTCCGTTTCTTCCAGGTTTGAGGTGCAGTTAAACGCTTTTGAAAAAGATCCGACGCTCGATCTTGTCGGCGGACAGGTCCTTGAATTTGAAAACGATGTTTCCGATGTTTCGGGCAAGAGAAGCGTGCCTGCCGAACACGGCGAAATCGCGGCGTTTCTGAAAAAACGAAACGCGTTCAATCATCCGACGGTTATGTTCAAAAAGTCTTCTGTTCTCAAAGCCGGCAATTACAGGGGCAGACATTTGGTCGAAGATTATGATTTATGGCTTCGGATGCTGGCCGACGGCTGCCGCTTTTTGAATCTGCCCGAGACTCTCGTTTATATGCGCGTCAGTCCCGATATGTATGATCGGCGCGGCGGCGCGGAGTATTTCCGCTCTTTGAAGGAACTTGAAAAAGATAAGCGAAACTCAGGCTTGACGAGCGCTTTTCAATATGCCGCAAACATAACGATGCGCTTTGTTCAATGCGTTATCGCGCGCGGAAACATCCGCCGCATTGTTTACCAGAAAATACTCAGAAAATAGTATTTTGTGCTTTTGCCTGCTCGGTTTATGCAGAGGTCTCTTTTTTTGAAGACATCCGCGTTTCCCGTTACGGAAGGTGAGAGCCGACGGGCATAACGCGTACACGCGCGCGGGCATACGCGAGTACAGAACTATTAAGATTTATAAAAAGTTTTCATATAAAAATTATTGTGAAGCAGGGAAACAGGTTTTATGCAAACACATAAACGCGTTCTGATAGTAGGAACCGTTCCGTATAACGAGATGTCAACGTCAAGAGCGTTCGATTCATATTTTCGTTTTTGGGAAAAGGAAAATCTCGCGCAGATCTTTTCCAACGCAAAAGCCCCCGTCAAGGGGCACTGCGGCACCCTTTTTCAGATTACGGACGAGAGAATGCTCAAACGGCGCTTCAACAGAAAAACGGAAACGGGCGTTGTGTTTAACTACGGCGATCTCGCGGATAAATGGGACGACAGTTCTCTTGAAGTGAGCAACGGCGTTGCAAAAATGTATCGTTTCGGAAGTCGGAAAAACTCTTTTGTATACCTGCTCCGAAAGTTTATTTGGAAACGGAAGTATTGGCGCAGCGAAAAACTTCTTTCGTGGCTGGATGAGTTTTCTCCCGAATGTGTGTTTCTCAGTTTTTCGGATGACTTTTTTATTCCGCAAATAGCATTGTTTGTCGCCGAAAGGTACAATATTCCCATAGTTTCTTCCATCGGAGACGATTACTATTTCAATTATAAGTTTTCTCTTTCTCCCTTTTATCACATATATAAACTTGCGTACAGAAAGCTTATCAGAAAAGTGTTCGCCCATAAAGGCAGCGCGATATATATAGGCGACAAAATACGGGATAAGTACAACGCAAGCTTCGGACTTGAAGGAAAGACCGTTTATCTTACTTCTTCAATCGAGAGAAGACCTTTCAGAACGATCTCGGAAACAAATCCCGAAATTTCATATTTCGGAAATATACGTCTCGGCAGAAACGAGTCATTGAAAGATATCGGGCAAGCTCTCGGGCGTATTGACCGCAATTATGTGCTTAACGTGTATTCGAACGAGAATGACCCGAAGTTCTGCAAACTTTTCGACGGGGATCCCAACATACGCTTTTGCGGAGCCGTTCCGTATCGCGAGGTTGCGAAAAAAACGGTTGAAAGCGACATCGTTATAGTTGTTGAAGGCTTTCGTAAAAAAGACGTTGATATAACCAGGTATTCTCTTTCGACAAAGGTCGCGGATTCTCTTTCTTCCGGCGTTGCCGTTTTCGCCTACGGTTCGCGCGATTGCGGAGCCATTGAATATGCGGAGTCTGTCGGTTGCATAGTTACCTGCGTTGAAAAGAACGAACTTGAAAAGTCTTTGAGAAGTCTTATTTTCGACCCCGCGCGGCAGAAAGAAAACTACGAAAAGAGCGCCGAAGTGGTCGCGAAAAACCACAGACTGGAAAAGAGCACCGAAATATTCGAGTCCGTCGTCAACAACGTGTGCGGAGGATAACCATGCTGAAAGAAAAACTTACCCTTGTAATAAATTCATGCGATAAATTTTCGGATTTGTGGGAAAACCACATTGATATTTTGAATAAAAGCTGGCCTGACCGAGAAGCAGAGACTCTTCTTGTTACGGATAAGGATACCACCGCAAGTTTTGAAGGCGTTGAAATTTTTTCCGCCGGAGAAAAAAAAGAGTACCCTCAGCGTATGGCGGCGGCGCTTCCGAGAATTAAAACAGAATATATTCTTATCACGCTTGACGATTATTTCCCGATCAAAAAAATCGAGAACTGGCGCCTTGAAAGACTTATTGAGATTATGGATGCGGAAAAACTTGATTATATCAGACTTTTTGCAGACCCTAATTCCCGAAAACCGTTTAAAAAATACAAAAAACTGTACGAGATACCGCTTGACGTAAACTACGCGGTCAATCTTTATCAGGGAATCTGGCGCCGGGATTTTGTTGAAAAGACGCTGAAAGAAGCTCAGACAATATGGAAATATGAGGTGTCTTTAACTCCGACTGCCCGTGAACTCGGCGCAAGATGTGTTCTCAGTAAAGGCGGAGAGTTTGAGATACTTGACGTTATCCGAAAGGGAAAACTTCTGCACAAAGCGTCCCGTTGGCTGAAACGGAACGGAAGAGAACTTCCCGAAAGAGAAGTTATCTCTCGCAAAGAAGAAATCCGCATAAAAGTTTTCGCCGCAGGAAAGAAAATCCTTCCGAAAAAACTTGCGATAGCGGTAAAAAACAGACTCCGAAAGAAAGGATTCGTCTTTTTCAGCGATTCGGTCTGAAAAATGTCTGAAAAAATGTTATGAAGCAACGAAACGCACATGTTGATTATATTCGCGGAATTGCCATTTTGTTGGTCATGCTCGGGCATACCGTTTCCAATAACGGAATGAACGATTTTGCGGACAGCGGAATGTATAAAGTGATATTTGCCTTGCAAATGCCTCTTTTTATGCTTGTCAGCGGTTACGTCACAAAGTATTCTCGCCCCATTGATTCGGGAAAGGCGCTGGCGTCGTTCTTCGGCAGAAGAAGTCTGTGTTATCTTCTTCCGTGGGGTGTTTGGACTCTTTTCCGCGGGTTCGCTTTCGGCGGTTGGACTCTCGGAACGGTTAAGAACGAAGCTGTTTCGCTGCTGTGGAATATGGATTCGGGCTATTGGTTCCTTTTCTCTCTTTGGACAATATGCGCAGTATGGGGGACAGGCTCCTTTATTGCAAACAAACTGACCGAAAAAAGAGTCCCTCGTGTCATCCTCTGCTCTGTTTTTTCCGCAGCTCTTTCCGTCGGACTGTTTTTTGTCGGTCTCAAAGCGGGATTGTCTTTCCTGAATATTAAACTGACCCTTTATTATATCCCGTTCTTTTTCCTCGGGTATGTTTTTGCGTCGTTTTACGGGACGTTTGAACACGGGAAAAAGTTTCGCGTTGTCGAAACTTCCGTCGCGGCGTTATCGTTTGTCGCATTTGTTGCAATCACTCTGAACCGCAACGTTTATTATCTCGGAGAATCCGTTTCGGAAATCGCAATCAGAATTATATGTTCTCTGACGGGCTGTATTTCCGTAATCTTCTTTTCCGTGAAGTTTTTTGAAGAGTTCAAAGCGTGCGCGTGGCTTGAAACTCTTAAAAAAGGCGTGACAGTTATCGGACGCGAATCATTGGGCTTTTATTTGATACACTATCTGTTCCTGAATATGATCCGCCTGCCTGCGGGAACATCGTTTTATTCTTTCGAGGCATTTGAAACGTGTCTGATGAATTATATTTTAACCGTGCTTTTGTCTGCTGTCGTAATATATATCATCAATCGGTGCGCGCCTCTTAAAGCGGTTCTCTTCGGCAAATTTAAAAAATAGCGGAGAAAAAGTATGCGAGTTGTTCAGATCAACGGCGGTGTGTTCGGCAGCACCGGAACGATTATGTTCGGTATTGCCGAGACGCTGAAAAAAAACGGAGATAAATGTTTGTGCTTTTCTCCCGTGACGGCTACAAACCGGAACAGGGAACCGGGCTTTGAATATGAAAAAATCGGAACTTTCAATTCACGGCGGTTAAACGTTCTTCTTAACAGAATTACGGGCTCCGAAGGCTGTTTTTCATTCTTCGTCACAAAAAAAGTCATCAAAAAAATCAAACGGTTTTCTCCCGATATAATTCAGCTGCATAATATTCACGGCGGCTTTATAAATCTTCCCACACTGTTCGGGTTTATAAAGAAATCAAACATTGCCGTTGTGTGGACTCTTCACGATTGTTGGGCTTTTACGGGTCATTGTCCGCATTATGATATGATATCCTGTGATAAGTGGAAGACCGAGTGCTTCTCCTGCCCCCTTTACAGGGAATATCCTCAAAGCCTTTCGGACAATTCCCGAAAAATGTTTCGCAAAAAAAAGAGATGGTTTTCCGACATACGGAAAATGACCGTTGTAACGCCGTCCGAATGGCTCGCCTCGCAGGTGAAACAGTCGTTTTTGAAAAATTATCCCGTATGCATCGTTAATAACGGAATAGATCTTTCGGTTTTTCGTCCGACGAAATCGGATTTCAGAAAAAGATACGGAATTTCGGATCTTCAAAAAATTGTTCTCGGCGTTTCGTTTGTTTGGAACGAAAAAAAAGGATTGAATGTATTTGTCGACTTGTCTTCGCGCCTTAATTCCGCAGAGTATAAGATAGTGTTGGTCGGAACCACATCCGAAATTGACGGAAAACTTCCCGATAATATTATTTCCGTTCACAGAACCGCAAATCAAAAGGAGCTTGCGGAAATATATACCGCGGCGGATGTTTTTGTAAATCCCACAAGGGAAGATACTTTCCCTACGGTTAATATCGAGGCTCTTGCGTGCGGGGTTCCCGTTGTTACTTTTGACACGGGAGGCTCTGCCGAGATACTTGATAAAACATGCGGACGGGTCATAGAAAAAAACAATGCAGAAGCGCTTGAACGCGCAGTTGAGGATATTTGTTCAGGCAAGGATTTTATTGCCCGTGAAAACTGCGTTCTCCGCGCGTCGCATTTTGATAAAAACGATAAATTCACCCAATATATTGATTTGTATGGGAAAACGGTGTAAATGAACGAACTTCAAAGAATTGAATTTGATATGCTCAAAGAAGTCGTAAGAGTGTGTTCGGAACTGAAATTGACATATTACCTTGTCTGCGGAAGTGCTCTCGGCGCAATTAAATATCGCGGTTTTATTCCGTGGGACGATGATACGGATATTGCGCTTCCGCGTCGTGATTATGAAATCTTTATAAAAGAGGCGCAGGCGCTGCTTCCCGAAAATCTTTTTCTTCAGAATTATCATACGGAACCGAGTTTTCCGCAGATTTTCAGCAAGCTGCGAAACTCCGAAACGACCTATATAGAAAAAAGCGTTTCGAAGCTGCCCGTCAATCACGGCGTATATATCGACATCTTTCCTTTGGACGAGTATCCCTCGGAAAGAGCGGAGCAAAAAAAACTCGAAAGAAAAAAAACAAAACAGTACCTGAAATTGAGCGTCGCATATTGCTCAAAAAAAACCGGTCGCGCCGCGCTTTTCGGGTTTTTCGGCAAACTCTTTCATTACGACCGCAAGATACGCGTAAACGTGGAAAAACTTGAAGACGCTCTGACCCGGTACAAGGGGCCGCGCTCGGATATTCTCTGTAACCACGGGAACTGGCAGGGAAACCTCGAATATGCTCCGCGAGAACAGTACGGCAACGGAAAAATCGCGACTTTTGAGGGCTTGTCCGTTCGCGTTCCGGAAAAGTATGACGAATATCTGACGCAAAAATACGGCGACTGGCGCGCCGAGCTTCCGCAGGAGCAACAGGTCGGACACCATTATGCGGAAGTTATTGATTTAACTCGACCGTATACGGATTATATTGAAAAACTTACTGACGGAAAAATCAGAATTAAAAGGAACGAAGAAATCAGAAAGAAACTATAACAGATATTAATATTTTAGAAAAGGAGCAACCACATGAAACGAAGAAATTTCGCAAAAACTCTCTCCGCGCTTATTCTTTGTTTTGCCATGCTGTTCGGACTTTTGTCCGTTTCCGCGTCGGCGTATAACAAAGAATTTGTTTCTGAAACGCATGATGTGTTCAAAAGCACATCCGCAACCCTTGCGCCCGGCGTAGAACAGTATATCAACTACGCCTATGCCAAGGACGGCAACCAGATGGTCTATTATGTGACCGTCGCGGATATTTCCAGAGACGATGTTGTTGTGCAGACGTCTTATAAAGACCAGTACAGAAACAAGGTTCTCGGAATGTCCAAGCTGACGGAACAGGTCGCTTCCGCAAATGAGTATTACAGCGATCCCGCGTCTCCGCAGTTTATCAGCGAATACTACAATGTTGTCGCCGGCGTCAACGCATCGTTTTACAATATGACGACGGGACAACCCTCCGGCATCACTTACATTGACGGCGTTTCTTTCGGAACCGCAAGTTATGACAATTTCTTTGCTATCCTGAAAGACGGCAGCGCCGTTATCGACTATCGCGCAAACGAAAAGAACTATACCGGCGACAGGGCTATTATGCAGGCAGCCGGCGGCTCTCAATGGCTCGTTCGCGACGGAAAAGACGTGACCGCTTCCGCAAGCGGCTCGTACAATACCGACAGACATTGCCGCACAAGCGTGGGAATAACAGCTGAGGGCAAGGTCGTCTTCATGGTTCTTGACGGAAGACAGGAGCCGTTCTCCTGCGGCGGTTCAATGCACGAAATTGCGCAGATAATGCTTGAAGCGGGCTGTGTCGCCGCGATAAACCTTGACGGCGGCGGCTCGACGACTTATGTCGCGAAGCAGGAGGGCGAGGACAGCGTTTCCATCGTCAACCGCCCCTCCGACGGCTCCGAGCGCTCCATTTCCGCAGGTCTTATAATCGCTTCGACGGCAGCTCCGTCCGATGCTTTTGACAGGGCTGCATTGACACCGGAACACGAGTTCATTACCGTAAATGCAAAAACAGCGATTTCCGCAAAGGGTATAAGCCCGTCCGGAACGGCTGCTGAAATTCCTGCAGATGCGGTTCTGAAACTTGCGGATGACTCTTTCGGCACGATTGAAAACGGTATTTTTGTTCCCGCAAAAACGGGCGATGCCGTTATTCAGATGGTCTATAACGGGAAAACCGTCGGAGAAACAACGGTTCACATCGTCGTTCCCGATGAGATAGCGTTTACTTCGACCGCTCTTGCCACTCCTTACGGAAAATCTTCCGAGATAGGGTTGACTTTGACCTACGGCGAATTCGGCTACACGGTGGCATTTGACGCCGCAGATATCGAGTTCTCTCTTTCGGACGGTAAATTCGGTTCCGTGAGCGGATTGACTTTTAACGCGACTGCCGATACCTCCGTTACCGGCAGCGGAGAGATAACAGCGACCGTTGTCGGCACTTCCGTCAGCGCAACCGTTCCTCTCAATGTGGGAAAAGGTTCAGAAGTCCTTTTCGACTTTGAGGATGCAAATGTTGACAGATGGGGATTTTTTGACTATTATAATGCAGATGTCTCCACTACCATATCCGTTGCGGATGCGAAAAGCGGAAAAGTTCACTCAGGCAACTATTCGATGGCATATTCCGTTGATTTCAGTCAGCTTACATATTATGAAGACTATATAACGTCAATGATGACCTATAACGCCGATTCCATAAAGGCGCACGGCTTGGGAACAGACGCAGACGGAGTTCAGATGTACGGCACTCCGGACGATTATGTTAACATAACCGGAGCGACAGGTCTCGGTTTTTGGGTATATCTTCCCGATGAAGTGGACATTGCAGGTCTTAATCCCCGTTTTGTTTTCGGCTACAAGAAAACTGCGACGGACGCTTGGACGCGAGGATCAACCGCAATGACCGAGTTCCTCATAAATCGCGAGGGCATGGGAAGCGACGGCTGGTACTACTTTTACGCCGACCTTTCTGCTTTCTCCGGTTACTATGCCATGTCTATGCAGAATAACCGGCTTTCCTGTACCTCGTCCAAAAACGGGTATAAAGCGGAACGCTATTACGGAGCCATGGTTGAATGGTATATAGAAGACCGCGCCTGGAAAAACAATAAAACAAAATCTTATACGGGAAAATTTACGCTTTTCATCGACGATATAACGGTAGACTATTCTTCCGTTGTGGATGACCGCGAACCCCCTGTTTTCGGCGAAGTTTCTTATGCTGCGACAGGTATGTCCGATTCCGCAATACTGAAAGACAACGCAACGATAATTTACAACGGTGTGGATTTTGCGGCGTCTGTGTCGGAAAATACGAAAAAATCCAACGCAACGGGTATAAATCCCGCCTCCGCAAAGGCATATATTGACGGAAACGATGTTGCCGCCGAATACAAGAACGGGAAAATTACCGTTCTCAATCCCGTTGATTTCGCTGACGGCGTTCATACCGTGAAGTTTGAAATCGCGGACAGACAAGGCAATGTTTCTCATATTGTGAGAACGTTTACAATGGATACCGGTTCTTTGGAGAATACCGTAAAGGTGCTTCCGAGAGATGCCGATATGACGTCAACTCTTGTGGGTTCTCTTTATTATATAGACATCGTTGCGACGGATATCAGCGCTGTCAATACGGTTTCTGTTACTCTCAAAGTCAATAATGTTAACGACTGGGAACCCGCGGGTATAACAACCGCCGGAGGATTCTCTTCGGAATATATGTTTGACCCCGCCGATAACGGAATTCTTGACTTAACATTAAGAAAAACATCGACTGTTTCCGATAGAGGAGAAACTGTTATTGCTTCCGTTCCCATTCGCGCATGGTATCCGCATAACGCTCTCGGCAAAGATTCCAACTGGATTATAACGCAGAAGAAATGCGTATATCCGATGGATATTCAACTTCTGACAAAAGCGGGACGTGTCGTATTTGAAGACGGTTCTTTCGGAACATTCTCTTCCGCAAAAATCCAAATAGATAGCGAAGCGATGTGCGCTTACGGCTATATCGGTGTTAACAAGGGCAACGAGGGCGGAACTCTCAATGTTACTTCTTGGCATGAGCATACAGCCGTTGCTCTTGCGGACAAGGCTGCGACCTGCACGGAAGCGGGCTACACGGGAAGAACGTTCTGCGAAGTCTGCAACTCCGTTGTTGACTGGGGCACGACCGTTCCCGCAAAGGGACACTCCTACGCTCTCGTTGACGGCGTTCTGAAATGCTCCGAATGCGGAGATCTTTTCAACGGCGTCTGGACGGACGGCAGAGAGTATGTCAACGGTGTGGCTTTCTCAGGATACATACTTGAGAACGGCGTATATTACACCCTTACCGAAGGCGTTCGCGGCGGCGTTTATACGGGTCTTGTACAAACCGACGGCAAGTGGGGATATTCCAAGCTCGGAGTTCTCTCCGGCGGTTGGGTCATGATAGACGACGTGTGGTACTATTTCGATACGACGACTTTGACAAGCGTTGAAACATACAGCAACGGAAAAGTAACGTTTGAGTTCGAAAAAAACGGCAGACTCATTTCCGGACAATGGTATGCAACGTCCGAGGGAACGAGATATTATTACGGTCCGAACTATTACGGTCACGGCTGGCATACGATAGACGGCTATGATTACTATTTCGGAGACGCAAACGTTGAGCCCGGTTACAGATACGAGGGACTTAAGTACGTTATAAACTCCAACAGCCATACTCCGCAATGGTATGACTTCGGAACCGACGGAAAAGCGGTAAAACTCAACAGCACGGGCTTGCTGACGGTTGAGGGCAGAATATATTATCTCGTAAACGGTATTTCACAGACGGGACTTCAGCTCATAGACGGCAAATACTATTATTTCTCCGGAACCTATGAAGCGAAGAAAAACGTTGTTTACGTATCTTCGGCAAAAGGAAACGGACTTCTTCCCGAAGGATATTATCTTTTCAAGGAAGACTGTTCCATGGCAGACGAAGAGTTCGGCGTTTGGCAGAATGCTCTTCGCTATATAAGAAAAGGTCAACCGTGCTTTGCGGGTCTTATCCTGAACGCGGAAGGAAAGATAATATATATCGGTTCTGACTGCACGCTCGGAAAAGGCATCTGCACCGTTCCCGCAAATAAGACGAACGGACTTCTGGCTGAGGGCACGTATGCGTTCGGCGAAGACGGCGTTCTTATAGACAATGCGTTTGCGATGTGGCAGGGAAATATGTGCTATATGAGAAACGGTCAGCCGTATGCGGCGGGACTTGTTCGAATAGGCAGCGACATATATTACGTTCGCAGCAGTTGTCAGGCGGCGACGGGAATGTATTGGGTATCTCCCGATAAAACAAACGGAATCCTTGAAACGGGCTTCTATCTGTTTGCGGATAACGGCGCTCTGATAGACGGCAGATTTGCCGATTGGAAGGGCGAGGAATGCTACATAAAGATGGGACAACCGTATTATGCGGGCGTTATTGAATATAACGGCAAACTGATTTATGTGGGCAGCAACTGCAAGATGAACACCGGCGTTTGCTACATAACGAAAGCGGCGGGCAACGGTATTCTCGAAGAGGGTTATTATTACTTCAAAGAGGACGGCGAGCTTCTTTCCTCCGGCTTTGCGAAATGGACCGACGGAGTGACATACTACTTTGAAAACGGTCAGAGATGCGCGGCCGGAGCTGTGGAGGTAGACGGTTCCGTTTATTATATAAACAGCGGCTGCAGACCCGTGACAGGCAAATATTTCGTTTCCGCGAATAAAGGAAACGGAATCCTCGAAGAGGGTTATTACACATTTGACGCAAACGGAGTGCTTATTTCCGGTTGAGAATTTCATTTACCTCTCGCCTTCGGGCGAGAGGAGCCGTGCAAATCGGTTCCTCCACGCGGGGCACGGCGGGCAACGGATATTTTCCGGCGAAACCGATTGTTTTGTTTTGATTGGAGAGAAAATATGGTCATAACATATTTGTTATTTCTGCTTTTTTCAATGAATTTTATGCTGTGCGGGAAATATTTTCTTTCCGCGATGTTTGTCGGTCAGTGTATAAAGAACAAACGAATAAGAATAGATGCGAAGTTTTGTGTTATTTCGGCTTTTGCTCTTGTTTATGCGATTGTTGTTTTTGCGACCGCGAATAAAGTTTCGATAGATGTTCTTTTTCTTCCCGTCGCGTATGTTTTCGGGCTCAATATGAAAGCGATATCGGACGATAAATATAAGCTTCCTTCCGCCGTTTTTATTTGTCTTGCACTCGGGATGTGTTCCCACGTCTTTTTGAACTGCGTTACTGAAATAATCAAAAACGGAGGTTTCAATTACGGCGCCGTGCATTACGATTTTTGGTCGGGACAGGTATCTTCTTCTACCGGTCAGATGATAAACTTCACTTTCGCGGCGGCTTTGTTAACATATTCCGTGATGAAACGCGGTAAAAATCTTTTTATGCTGCTGCTGATTGTTCCGTGCCTTATTTATGGCGCGATTGTGGGCAGTCGCACCGCAATAATGGTCTCGGTGATTTCGTTGGCTGTCGGAATTATCGTGCTGGCGGTCAACGCAAAATCCCGGCGTGCAAGAGTGTCTTTAATCTTTGTGTTGCTGCTTGTTTTTATGGTTTATATCGTTATAAAATACGACATTTTCGGAATATCAAGCATACTTGACAAGAGTTATTTGTTTACGAGATTCGATAATTCTCTTTCGGACAAGAACGGTTTTTTCTCTACCGAAAGATGGGAAATAAAGGCAGGATATATCCGAAACGCGTTTCAATACCCATGGGGCGGCGGAAAAATACGGCATTTGATGGGCGGAGATTACGCCCACGACCTGATTCTTGACACTTTGAGCGAAGGCGGGATTTTTTCTTCCGTTTTGCTTGTTGCGTATTTGATTATGTGGATAAAAAGCATCGTGAAATTTATACGGAGAAGCAATTCTCTTGATATAAAGGTTCTTTTTATTCCGTTCCTTATCGTTTCGCTGATTCAGATGACCTTGGAGCCCATTCTTGACGGGGCGCCTGTCTTTATGATGTGTCTTGTTTTGCTTGACGGCGTTATAACAAACGTAAATCGAATGAGGAATGAAAATGAAGATAGTATTTCTGTCTAATTATTTCAATCATCACCAAAAACCGTTGTCCGATGCACTTTTTGAAATGTGTGATGATTACCTCTTTATCGCGACGGGAAAAATGAGCGATGAAAGAGCTGCTTTGGGATACAAACATCTTTCCGCTCCGTATGTCAAAGAAATTTCCGACGATCCCTCCGATACAGGCTCGGTTATTTCCTTAATAAACAATGCCGATGTCGTTATCGCAGGTTCTGCCCCCGAGTTTCTTTTGAAAGACCGTAAAAAAGAGGGAAAATTGATTTTCAGATATTCGGAAAGGCCCGTAAAGGGCAATCGCGAGCCGGCAAAGTATCTTCCCCGACTGATCAAGTGGAGCTTGAAAAACCCGCGTAAAAAGCCGATATATCTGTTGGGAGCGAGCGCGTACGCCGCGTATGAATACGGCAGATTTTTCCTTTTCAGAGAAAAAGCGTTTAAGTGGGGGTATTTTACGGAAGCGGAAATTTATCCCGATGGGTTTGAAACTCCGTTGCACGAAAAAAAACCGAACTCAATACTGTGGGCCGCCCGAATGTTGGCATTGAAGCATCCCGAAAGCGCGATCGCCGTAGCGGAAAGATTGAAAAAAGAGGGGTATTCTTTTACTCTTGAAATGGTGGGCGACGGCGTTTTGCGCCCGGAAATCGAAAAGATGATATCCGAAAAAAACCTTGAAAAAGAAGTGGTTTTGCGTGGTGCCATGAGCCCCGAGAACGTCAGACTTTCTATGAGAAAAAGCGAGGTGTTCCTTTTTACATCCGATAAAAACGAGGGCTGGGGTGCGGTTTTGAACGAGGCGATGAATTCGGGCTGCGCGGTTGTTGCCTCGCACGAGATAGGAGCGGTGCCGTTCCTTATCAAAAACGGAGAAAACGGAATTATATACAAGGACGGAGATTTTGAGGATCTTTTTTCAAAAACAAAAAAACTGCTCGATGATAAGGAGTTTTGCCGCAATATCGGCAGAAAAGCCTATGAAACAATGGTCGGTGAGTGGTCTCCTCGCATCGCGGCGGAAAGATTGATCTCAGTTTCAGAGGATATCCTTTCAGGAGGAAAAGGCATGGGACTTTACGGGTCCGGTCCGTGCAGTAAAGCGGAAATATTGAAAGATGATTGGTTTAAAGTATGAAATTTAAAACGTTTAAAAGATGTATTTTTCTTCCGTGGGTAAACGGGGTTTTTGCGGGAACCGGCGCTTTTAAAATAAAAAGAGCTCTCCTTTGCGCTTCCGGATATGATATAGGCGACGGCACAAAAGTCGTGGGACCGATACATTCCAGCGCGGAGTTGCACATAGGCAAAAACTGTTGGATAGGCAAGAACTTTGTGTGTAACGGAAACGGACGCGTGGATATTGCGGATAATTGCGATATCGGACCGGAAGTTACGTTTCAAACAGGGGGGCATGAGATAGGCGATGCGGAAAGAAGAGCTGGAAAAGGCAGAAAATTCCGTCAATCCGTGGGAAAAGGAACGTGGATAGGCGGCAGAGTTACCATTCTCGGAGAAACATCTATCGGAAACGCCTGCGTTGTTGCGGGATGCGCCTGCGTTGTTAAGAGCGTCGGCGATAATATGCTGGTCGGCGGCGTTCCGGCAAGGAGTATAAGAAATCTTGAGTGCATTGAAAAAACTGTTACGGAATAAGGTTGCAAAAAACGCTGGCTGGTTGATCTGCGGACGCATTATTCAGATGCTGATAAATTTTTTTGTCGGCATATACACCGCAAGATTTTTGGGACCGGCGGATTATGGGCTGATAAATTATGCCGGAGCGTACACGGGCTTTTTTGCTTCCGTCTGCACGCTCGGGATCAATTCCGTTATTGTGAAAGAACTTGTAGACAATCGCAAAAATGAAGGCACGGTGTTAGGAACGTCCATGCTTTTAAAGGCGATTTCGAGTATCCTTTCCGCCGTAAGTATTTTTTGTATTGTTTTCGTTGCGGACAATGGCGAGCCCGTCACGATAGCCGTGGTCGCGCTGTGTTCGCTCGGTATGATTTTCAATTTGCTCGAAACCTTTAATTATTGGTTTCAGTCCCGTCTTGAATCAAAAATAACGGCGATCGCGACCCTTGCGGGATATATGATTACCGCCGCTTACAAGGTGTTTTTGATAGTCACGCAGAAAAGCGTTGTTTTCTTTGCGCTTGCAACTTCTCTTGATTATATCGTCGTCGGAATTATCCTGATATGTTTTTATAAGGCGAAAAAAGGTCAGAAACTCAGGTTTTCGGCGGACTACGGAAAAAAACTGCTGAAATCCAGCTGGCATTTTATTCTGCCCGCCGTGATGGTGTCCGTTTACGGTCAAACGGATAAGTTTATGCTGAAACAAATGATCAGCGATTCCGAAATAGGGTATTATTCCACAGCGACCGCTTTATGCACTTCGTGGTGTTTTGTATTGCAGGCGATAATCGACTCTTTTTATCCCACTATCATGGAGGATTACAAAGCGGGAAATCTTGTTTCGTATGAACGGAAAAACAAGCTTCTTTATGCGTTGACTTTTTATATCTCCGCGTTTGTTTCGGTTTTCTTCTGCTTTTTGGCGGATCCGATAATTCGGATACTGTACGGCGACGCTTTTCTTGCCGCGGTATCTCCGTTGCAGATAATAACGTGGTATACGGCTTTTTCGTATCTGGGAGTTGCAAGGAATGCTTGGATAGTATGCGAGAACAGGCAAAAATATTTAAAATGGGTTTACGGTTCCGCCGCCGTTTCTAATGTTTTACTCAATTTATTGTTGATTCCCCCTTTCGGAGCATCTGGCGCGGCGGCGGCTTCGCTTATTGCGCAGGTGATAACCACGATGATCGCCCCCGCTTTTATTCCGGGATTGCGCTCCAATACAAAAATGATGATCGACGCGATTTTTCTTAAAGGCATATTCCCTCTGAAAAAGAATAAACCAAACGGCAAAACAAAATAAGCGAGATATACTTGCGGAAACATCGGAGATTTTAAAATGGGATTGTTTACCGATAAAACTTTACTTATAACCGGCGGGACGGGTTCGTTTGGAGACGCCGTTCTCAACAGATTTTTGAAGACGGTATAGGAGATATACGCATATTCTCGCATGTTGAGAAGAAACAGGACGATATGCGCATGGATTTCAGGCGAAGATGCCCGATGTTGCGGACAAGATAAATTCTATATCGGCGATGTTCGAGATCTCGAATCATGTCGCGGTGCGATGAACGGAGTGGACTACATTTTCCATGCAGCGGCTCACTTCCCGATGAGAGGGGCTTCTTTACCTCCATTTGGTCACCCTTTCCGGCGTTTTGCATCCGCACTTCCATCGAGCGCCCTGAGGCAATGGATAAGGCTTGATTTATCCTCTCGGGTATCGATTAGACCGGACTGTTCCAATCGGTCGACAAGGCTGCAGTGTATAGACCCGTTCACGGGTGAAGAATGATTAGGCAAAAAAGACAGCTGCATGTGAGCGGTTGCCTAAGATAGTAATGCGCTGTCAAGCTCTTATAGATGAAGAAGCATAACCACCGGTTCTACCAATGGTTATGCTTCTTCACCTATACTGTATTTAATCGAATTTTACAAGTTCCACGGTATAACCCGCTTCCGTCAGTTTGTTTACCAGACCGTCGTCGCCGAGCATATGCGCTTCGCCCACAACGTAGAAAACGCTTTTGCCGTTTTTCAGAAAATCAAGCGCTTTTTTGACCATTTCCGCATTTCGGTCGGTCATAATGAATTTGTTGTATTCTTCCGCGCATTTTATTTCTTCTTCCGTATATTCGCTCTCGTCCGCTTTCGTAAACAGAATTTCTTCCATTTTAGTCAAATCGCCCTTTTTCCACGCTTCGAAAAGTTCTTTTATCGACTCTTCGTATTCTTTTACATAGTCGTCAGTTTCAAAGCCGTGGACATCTCTTTCCAGAATGAGTTCCTGTGTTTTATCCGAAAGCGCCGCTTCGTCGGCGTATGTCTTTTTGTAATCTTCGAGTTCGATTATGTCTTTGTTTGTCTTTTTTGCCTTGTTCAGGAACCAACGGTCTACGCCGTTGTCGATTTTGTAGTTCTTTGACCTATCCGCCAGCATTGATGAGATCATCGAGTCCCAGAATGTCGGCTTGTAATAATCCATCGCAAAGTTGTATATGCCGAGTTCCGTCATCAGGGCAACTGCATCGTCGTAAAGTTCTTTGTCGATATGGTCTTTAATGGTCGTTCCGTCCGAATAAACAAACGGTTTCATGCTTTCGATGAGTGCCGCGGTATCCTTTTCAATTGCTACAATATCGCTTTCAACAGCAAGCGCGGTGCATTTTTCAAACGCATCGAGAATCTGTTTCGGATAATTGTTTGTGTCGTCTGTTCCGACGTGTATCGAGCCGAGCAGATAAAATTCTCCTTCATATCCGTTGCCTGAAACTTTCCAGAAAAGCGGAGTGGAGACTTCTCCTTGCGGCTCTTGTTCCGTCGTGGGCTGAGTCGTTGTCTGTTGCTGCGGTTCCGTTGTCGGTGTTTCCGTCGTTCCCGTGCAGGCAGCCAGCGAAAATACCAAACAGAGCAACAGTACGAGTGAAACGATTCTTTTCATAATTTTGATCCTTTCTTCCTTTTTGCTTGGTTTTCTGTCCGATTGCATTGTACCATTTCAGACAGGATTTGTCAATCTTTTTTTGCTCAAAAAAAGGCGCACCGTGCGGCGCGCCTATATTTTTTTGAATCGTAGATCAGTTTTCAAGTTGTTTTGAGAAAAGTGTTGCTGCTGTTTCGGTTATTCGTACTTCCGTTTCAGTCGGCGCCGCCCCGTCATTTCTTATTAAAACTATTATTCCGCCTATGACGTCGCTGTCAACTATCAGCGGACATACTATTCCCGCATGGCAGTTTTCCGCGCCGTCGGATACAGGTATTCTGGTATCGCCTATTTTGTAAACGTAAGTTCTTCGCTCTTCAAGCATTTTTTCTATCTCGGGCGAAATTTTTTTGTCCGCAAGTTGTCTCTTTTTCTCTCCCGATACCGCAAGTATCGAATCTTTGTCCGAAATTACCGCAGTATTTGCCGTGCCCTTGTTCACCGTTTCCGCATAAGCATCCACGTATTCGCTGATTTCTCCTATCGGAGAATACTTTTTAAAAATAACTTCTCCGTCTTTGTTTGTGAATATTTCAAGCGGCGCGCCCTCACGAATACGCATCGTTCTTCTTATTTCTTTCGGTATTACGACTCTTCCGAGGTCGTCTATACGTCTGACTATTCCCGTTGCTTTCATTTTTGATATATCTCCCTTGATTATTTCCGGATTTTTGCCTGCTGTGCCTTTATATTATCTGCAGGATATGGGATATTATTCATTTTTCGGCGATTTATCGGATTTTTTATTCGAAAAAGAGCAGAGGCTGTAAAAAAACTGTGTTCTTTACAGCCTCTGCCCGTCCGCGGACAAAAAACAATATTTTTTACGTCTGCGGATCTCGAGAAAGATATGCCCCAAAAAGGGTTTACTTCATGCCGTTCTCGTAACTCTCAATCATTTTCTTAACCATTTGGCCGCCTACGGAACCTGCCTGTTTAGCGGTAAGGTCACCGTTGTAACCCTGTTTAAGATTTACTCCCACTTCGGAAGCCGCTTCCATTTTGAATTTGTTGAGCGCTTCTTTTGCTGCGGGAACAAGACTCTTATTAGCCATTTTGTTAATCTCCTTTGTGCGTAAAGCACTTTATCTGTGATTACTCGTTTTCATCACGCGATCTTTCGGTCGCAATAGTATTATGAAACATTCGTGCCGCGGTATTTATGAATATTTTTCCATTTTCATATTTCTTGCTGAAAATTTTTTCCTGTACGGAATAGTCAAAAAGGGAAACTGTGGTATCGAAAAATAGACAAAAAAGCAAATTTTTTCGATTTAAAAGACCTCATAACATTTTTTTTCAAAATCATTTCACACTATTGACTTTTTAACATTTTTATGATATTATATCCTTATGTAATTATATGTTGGCATACGGGCGGTTTTAACGGCCGTTTATATCGAGGTTGGTATGTATTCTCACTTTTTTAAACGCTTCTTGGACATTGTCCTGTCTCTTTTCGCTATATTGATTCTGTTGTTGCCTTTTTTGATTATATGTCTTTTGATAGTTATAGATGATCCCGGACCCGTGTTTTTCAGGCAAAAGCGCGTAGGTCGGAAAAAGAACGGTAAAATTACATATTTCAGCCTTTGCAAATTCAGAACCATGAAAGTCTCGGCACCTCATGATGTGCCTACGCATCTTCTGCAAAATCCTGACGAGTATATCACCCGTGTCGGAAAATTTTTGAGAAAAACGAGTCTTGATGAACTTCCACAGATATATCAGATATTTACGGGAAAAATGAGCATTATAGGACCTCGTCCCGCATTATGGAATCAGCAAGATCTTGTTGATGAACGTGAAAAATACGGAGCAAACGATGTGCGTCCCGGGCTTACGGGGTGGGCACAGATAAACGGGCGCGACGAACTTGAAATTCCCGAAAAGGCGAAATTTGACGGCGAATATATAGATAATTTGAGTTTTGTATTTGACTGTAAATGCTTTTTCGGAACAATCTTATCCGTTTTTCGCCATGAGGGTGTCGTTGAGGGCGGAACGGGGGAGATCGCACGCGAACGTGCGGAACAACAAAATAATAAAGAAGAAAAAACTTTCCGATAATTCCGAATACTACCGATAGACCTGAATCGGAACGGATTTCACGCGGACGGCATTATACTTCGGTGGGGGCAATTTTTTTATGGAACTTAAACCTTTCGAGAGAAAATTATATCTTTCGTCTCCGACAATGCACGGCGATGAATTAAGATATATGACGGAAGCGTTCGAAACGAACTGGATGTCTACTCTCGGTGAAAACCTGAATGTTTTGGAAAAAACGATCTCTGAGATGCTCGGATGTAAAGATGTCGTTGCGCTTTCCTGCGGAACGGCTGCCATACATCTTTGTTTGAAACTTGCGGGACTTAAACCCGGAGAAAAAGTTTTTTGTTCGGATATGACGTTCTCCGCGACTGTGAATCCTGTCGTTTATGAGGGCGGGGTTCCCATATTTATAGACAGTGAAAGAACGACTTGGAATATGGATCCTAAAGCCCTTGAAAGAGCCTTTGATCTTTATCCCGATGTCAGGTTGGTTATTGTTGCCAATCTTTACGGTACGCCTGCAAAATTGACGGAAATTGCAGCGGTCTGCAAAAAGCACAATGCCATTCTGATTGAGGACGCCGCAGAATCTTTGGGTGCAACCTATGACGGGAAAATGGCAGGGACATTCGGGGAGTATAATGCAATCAGCTTTAACGGCAACAAGATAATAACAGGTTCTTCGGGCGGTATGCTTCTGACCGATGATGATGCGGCAGCGGCAAAGGCTCGTAAGTGGTCTACGCAAAGTCGTGAACCCGCACCGTGGTATCAACATAATGAAATAGGTTACAATTACCGTATGAGCAATGTCATAGCCGGCGTCGTTCGCGGTCAGTTACCGTATTTGCAAGAACATATAAATCAGAAAAAAGCGATATACGAAAGATATAAAAAAGCATTTTCGGATCTTCCCGTCACAATGAATCCGTATGACGAGAAAAGAAGTTCTCCGAACTTTTGGCTGTCCTGCATTTTGATAGACAAAGATGCCATGTGCGAACAGACACGTACCGCAACCACCGCTTCATATGTTCCCTCCAAGGGAAAATCTTGTCCGACAGAAATTCTTGAAACGATTGCGTCGTACAACGCAGAGGGACGTCCCATTTGGAAACCCATGCATGCTCAACCTCTTTATAAAGACAATCTGTTTATTTCTGCCGCAGAGGGTTCGGATGTCGGTCTTGATGTCTTTGAGCGCGGTCTTTGCCTGCCGAGCGATAATAAGATGACTCCGGAACAGCAAGATGTCATAATAGAGATTGTCAGACGCTGTTTCGACTGACGCGAAAGAACGGAGTTGTTTATGTACGCAAACTTTTTCAAACGCGTGCTTGATATAGTCCTGTCTTTTCTCTCGTTAACGGTGTTATTTCCGTTTTTACTGATTTTTTCCGTTATAGGCGCTTTTGCCATGCAAGGAAACCCTTTTTTTACGCAACTGCGTCCGGGGAAAAAGCGGAAAGACGGAACCGAGAAGATTTTCAGACTTATCAAGTTCCGCACGATGAACAATAAAAAAGATGCGGACGGAAATCTGCTTCCCGACGAACAGCGGTTGAACGGCTACGGAAGATGGCTTCGCTCCACTTCCATTGACGAGTTACCGGAATTGATAAACATTCTTGTCGGAGACCTTTCAATCGTCGGTCCGCGCCCTCAACTTGTTCGCGATATGGTGTTCATGTCTGCGGAACAACGCCGGCGCCATGATGTGCGTCCCGGACTTACCGGTCTTGCGCAGGTCAGCGGCAGAAACAATATCACATGGGAACAGAAGTTTGAATACGACCTCCTTTACATAGATAACGGGATAACTTTTTTCGGAGATCTGAAGATAATCCTGATGACCGTGGGCAGAGTTTTGAAACGAAGCGATACGGTCCGCGACGGAACATCTTCCGATATGGATTTTGGCGATTGGCTTGTCTTTGAGGGGAGAGTCGGCGAAACCGAATATAAAGAAAAACAAGAGGAAGCAAAAAATCTTTTGGGCGTTTGATTTTATTCTGTTTTGAATTATACGTTTTATATCCCCCCCCCCGTCTCAGTTGTGACTGAGGCGGGGAATTTGTTGTAATCGAAAACAGACAGCCGCTTGTGAGAGGTTGCCTGAGACAGTAATACGCTGCCAAACTTCGATACCGCTTTTGGTGTATGCCCGTAATAACATTTTATAGGGGCTGTGCAAACCACCGTTTTATCGGTGGTATGATTTTGCAGTTTGGTATTATGCGTTATGTAATGTTTTTTTGTGAGTTTTTTAAGAGTTTTTACTTGCTTGATACTCTTTTTTGCTTTGCGGTCCTTTCGTTTTTTTGTCGTTTATTACCAAAAAAACTCTTGACACAAATCTACCCCTGTGATATACTGTATCTGTAACATTATCTATATAGGTAGAAACGATGTTTATGTATCCGATACGGATATAAAACATATATGTTGCAGTTAATATATTAAGGTTAGTGTTGATTTACGAGGAGAAAAATGATATGCCCAACAGTCTTTTTACGAATAAAACTTTGCTTATAACAGGCGGAACGGGGTCGTTCGGGAACGCCGTTCTCAACAGATTTTTGAAGACGGATATCGGAGAGATTCGTATTTTTTCGAGAGACGAGAAAAAGCAGGATGATATGCGCCATGAATTTCAGGCGAAGATGCCCGAAGTTGCGGACAAGATAAAATTCTATATAGGCGATGTCCGAGATCTTGAATCGTGTCGAGGCGCGATGCACGGCGTTGATTATATCTTCCATGCCGCGGCTTTGAAGCAGGTTCCGTCATGCGAATTTTTCCCGATGGAAGCGGTTCGGACGAACGTTATCGGCACGGATAATGTGCTTACGGCGGCGATAGAAGCGGGGGTTGAAGCGGTCATCTGTCTTTCTACGGACAAGGCTGCTTACCCGATAAATGCAATGGGAATAACAAAAGCGATAGAGGAAAAGGTCGCTGTTGCAAAATCCAGAAATTCGGGAAAAACAAAGATCTGCTGCACTCGCTACGGAAACGTTATGTGCTCACGCGGTTCTGTTATCCCTCTCTGGATAGAGCAGATAAAAGCGGGAAATCCGATAACGGTTACAGAACCTTCCATGACGCGTTTCATCATGTCTCTTGACGAGGCCGTCGATCTTGTTTTGTTCGCGTTTGAACACGGTGAAAACGGCGATTTGCTTATTCAGAAAGCCCCCGCTTGTACGATAGGAACACAGGCGGAAGCCGTATGCGAATTATTCGGCGGCAAAAAAGAGGATATCAAGGTTATCGGTATACGTCACGGCGAAAAGATGTATGAAACATTGTTGACGAACGAAGAGTGCGCAAAGGCTGTGGATATGGGCAACTTTTACCGCGTTCCCGCCGACAATCGCGGACTCAATTACGACAAATATTTCAAAGACGGTGATGAGAACCGCAATACTTTGACCGAGTTCAACTCCAATAATACGGAAATATTGGACGTCGAGCAGACAAAGGCAAAAATCGTCGCACTTGAATACATACAAGACGAACTTGCAGGACGGGAGAAATAACGGAATGAAACAGTTGTCTTTGGTTATTGTTTTGATCCTTTCGGCAATATTGATGTTCGGCTGTGCGTCCTCCGATAAAACGCCGACGACAGAATCTACGGAGGCGCCGACAACGACGGTGCAGACGACCGCTGCGGAACCCTCGTCCCCTGTTTTTGATATAGAAACGCGGGTTTGCGTTATGAAATATCCGTTGAAATGGAAAGACCTTGTTACCGTTGAAGTCGCGGACGATTCTGTTTGTTTTTCATACGGGGACATAAAGCTTTTTGATCTGCTTTTTGATTCCGACGAGGGGTATCTGCTCGGAACATACGACGGAACTCAGATAAAAATTATTTCATACGACTTTGATAAAGACAGTCTTTCGGAAGACGAGTATTTTAACTGTTGCGCAATGCAGGAAGACGTGAATGTCATTCTTCAATATTGGTTGAGTGATAAAAATTTTGTTATAGCGCGCTGACGGAGAGAAAAAAATGAATATTCTTGTTACAGGTGCGGCGGGGTTTGTCGGGAAAAATCTGTGTGAAGCGCTGAAGGCGGTTCGCGACGGAAAAGACAGGACAAGACCGGAACTGAAAATAGACGAAATCTTTGAATATGATATTGCAAGTGCCCCCGCGTCGCTTGACGGGTTCTGCGAAAAAGCGGATTTTGTTTTCAATCTTGCGGGGGTGAACCGACCGAAAGATCAGAGCGAATTTATGGCGGGCAATTTCGGCTTTGCCTCAGCGCTCTTGGCTTCGCTCGAAAAAGCAAAAAATGCCTGTCCCGTTATGCTTTCGTCGTCCGTGCAGGCGACGCTTATCGGCAGATACGGACAGTCTGATTACGGCAAGTCCAAACTCGCGGGCGAAGAACTGTTTTTTGACTATGCAAAAAAAACGGGTGCAAAAGTGCTTGTTTATCGCTTTCCGAATCTCTTCGGAAAATGGTGCAGGCCGAATTACAATTCCGCCGTTGCGACGTTCTGCAACAATATTGCAAACGATTTGCCCATAACGGTCAATGACCGAACGACGGAACTTGAACTGCTTTACATAGATGACCTTGTTGCCGAGATGCTCGACGCGCTTGAAAACAAAGAACATCGCTGTGAGTTTGACGGTTTGAAAACCGTTTTGTCCGAAAACGGAAAATACTGCGCGGCGCCCGTGACGCATCACGTTACGCTCGGAGAAATCGTCGATCTGCTTGCGGAATTTCACGACGAACCCGCTACGCATGTTATGCCCGAGATGCCGAACGGGAGTTTTGCAAAAAAACTGTATTCGACATATCTTTCGTATCTTCCGAAAGAAAAAGTCTGCGTGCCGCTGAAAATGAACATTGATGCCCGCGGAAGTTTTACGGAGCTTATGCGGACGGAAAAGTGCGGACAGTTCTCGGTTAACATTTCAAAACCCGGAATCAAAAAAGGGGAGCATTGGCACCACTCGAAATGGGAATTTTTCATCGTTGTTTCGGGACACGGACTTATACAGGAACGGAAGATAGGTTCCGATGAGGTTCTCAATTTTGAAGTGTCGGGAGATAAGATCGAAGCCGTTCACATACTTCCCGGCTATACGCACAACATCATAAACCTTTCAGCAAAGGATGACTTGGTGACCGTTATGTGGGCAAACGAACAGTTTGACCCCGCGCACCCCGATACCTATTCCGAAAACGTGGAGGAAGACAAATGAAACTCGATTATTCGGACGTTGCATTTCGCTGCGACGGAAAACTTAAACTTCTCATAATCGTCGGCACCAGACCCGAGATAATCCGTCTTGCTGCCGTTATAAAAAAGTGCAGAAAATATTTTGACTGCGTTCTTGCCCATACGGGACAGAACTACGATTATACGCTTAACGGCGTGTTCTTTGAGGACTTGCGTCTTGACGCTCCCGAAGTTTATATGGACGCCGTGGGCGACGACCTCGGCGCGACCGTCGGAAACATTATCAACTGCTCATATAAACTTATGGCTCAGATAAAACCCGATGCTCTTCTTATTCTCGGAGACACCAATTCCTGCCTTTCTGCGATTCCCGCGAAAAGACTGCATATTCCCGTTTTCCATATGGAAGCCGGCAACCGCTGCAAGGACGAGTGTCTGCCCGAAGAGACGAACAGAAGAATCGTTGATATAATTTCCGACGTGAATATGGCTTATTCCGAGCATGCGCGACGCTATCTTGCAGAATGCGGATTGCCGAAAGAGCGCACGTTCGTGACCGGCTCTCCCATGGCGGAAGTGCTGCACGAAAACCTTGACAGCATCGAAAAAAGCGATATTCTGAAAAGGCTCGGACTCGAACCTAAAAAATATATGCTTCTTTCCGCTCACAGAGAGGAAAACATAGACACGGAAAAGAACTTTCTTTCTCTGTTCAACGCAATAAATAGGTTGGCTGAAAAATACGATATGCCGATACTTTATTCGTGCCATCCGAGAAGCAGGAAAAGACTTGAAACGACGGGTTTTGAACTTGATCCGCGCGTTATCCGTCATGAACCGCTCGGATTCCATGATTACAACAATTTGCAGATGAACGCCTTCGCCGTGGTTTCGGACAGCGGAACTCTTCCCGAGGAGAGCAGTTTCTTCACTTCCGTCGGCAAGCCGTTTCCCGCCGTTTGCATAAGAACATCGACGGAACGACCCGAAGCGCTTGACAAAGCGTGCTTCATTCTTGCCGGAATAGGGGAGACGAGCCTTTTGCGCGCAGTAGAGACCGCAGTTGACATGAACGAGAACGGCGATCTTGGAATACCCGTTCCGTACTACACGGAAGAAAATGTTTCGACAAAGGTCGTCAAGATAATCGAATCGTATACCGATGTCGTGAACAAAATGGTTTGGAGAAAGTCGTAAAGGGCGACTTTCGACCGCTGTAAACAAATGTTGACGCCGAAGACGGGAAAACCGTTTTTCGGCGTCGTTTTTTGTTATTCCCGCGCGAATTTTGAAATAAGGTTAACATTTTTCATTCTTTATTATGCGCGGGCTTGCAATCGCTTGACTTTTTTGGAGAACTATGGTACAATCGGAATCAGATAATATATAAAAATCTAATATATCAGATAGGAGATATTTACTATGGCTGAAAAAACCGACGGCGCAATGAACGGATCCGGCATCGTTGATCTCGGATTCCCGATGTGGCCTCAATTCAACCCCAAGACTTTCGATCAGGTTACCGAGACCCTTAAAAGCGGTAAGGTTTCTTACTGGACCGGTAAAAAGGGTATGGAATTTGAAGAAAAGTGGGCAAAATGGTGCGGAGCGGACTATGCGATTTCCTGCACTAACGGAACTGCTGCTCTTCACATCGCAATCGCGGCTCTCAACATCGGCCCCGGCGATGAAGTTATCGTTCCCTCTTACTCTTTCATCGCGTCTTCGTTCTCTATCGTTCAGGCGGGCGCTATCCCCGTATTCTGCGACGTAACGGACGATCACACGATCGACCCCGACCTTATCGAGGGACTTATCACCCCGAGAACCAAGGGTATCGTTGTTGTTCACCTTTACGGCGTTATGTGCGATATGAAGAAGATCATGGCTATCGCAAAGAAACATAACCTCAAAGTCATCGAAGACTGCGCGCAGTGCTTCGGCGGCGTTTACACCGACGAAAACGGTGTTGAACATAAATCCGGTACCATCGGCGATGTAGGCTGCTTCTCTTTCTGCCAGTCCAAGCACTTCACGACCGGCGGCGAGGGCGGTATGGTCGTTACCAACGATGAAGACACCGCTTGGGAAGCTCGTTCATTCCGTGACCACGGTTACAACGTAAGACTTCGTATGAACCTGCTTGCAATGGAAGAGGCTCTTCCGTACGTTCATACCAGAGTCGGCTTCAACTATCGTATGACCGAGATGCAGAGCGTTATCGGTATCAACGAACTTGAAAGATTTGACGATTGGAACCTTGCAAGAAGAAAGAAGTACGCTAAAATGTACGACGAAGCGTTTGCAGGCGTTTCCGGCATCGCAAAACTTCCTGTCAACACCAAAGAAAGACAGTGCGCTTATTGGTGGTATCCGATAAACCTTGACCTCGACAAACTCGACGTTGACGCGGCAGAGGTTTGCAATCTCCTTAAAGAAAACAACATTCCCTGCTCCGGTATTCTTTGGCCCGAAGCATATCAGGAAGAAGCATACACCGAGCACGTCGGCTTCGGTACGGCTAAATTCCCGTTCGAATCCAAAGAGTATACAGACCCGAAACAGGTTGACTACAAGAATGTTCTTTGCCCGAAAGCAAAGAGCCTTCGTGCCGTTACCGTTTCCCTGTTCCTGCACCCGACATGGGAGCCCGAGCACATTCAGAGATGCATCGACGTCTTCAAGAAGATTCTTGCCGAGCATCAGAAATAATCCGACCGCATAGGAAAATATATAGAGGGATAGGCTTTTGCCGTCCCTCTATACGGATTTTTCGTCGGGAAGCGCAAAACGGTTTTTGAACCTTTTTCAGCGTCTTTCCGAAGTATACGGGACAGGTTTGACGATTGTTTTTTTCGTCTTCCCTGCCGAAAGGAGAAACATTTATGGACAGAAAAATCAAATGGGGCGTTATCGGCGCCGGCGGTATAGCCGACAGAAGAACGATGCCCGGTATGATGCTTGCAAAGAACGCCGAACTCATCGCGGTTATGGACGTTAACGAAAACATCATCGAGGGACTCAAAGAAAAATATCACGCCAAATACGCCTACACAAACGCAGATGACCTCATCGCAAATCCCGAGGTTGAAGCGGTATATATAGCAACTCCCGTTGTTTTCCACGCCGAACAGGCTGTCAAAGCCGCTCGCGCGGGCAAACACGTTCTTATGGAAAAACCCATCGCGATGACCGTTGCGCAGGGCAGACAGGTTATCGCAGACGTTGACGCTTGCGGCGTTAAATCCGCTTGCGGCTTCATGATGCGTTTCGGCGCTCTGAATCAGCAGATCAAAAAGTTCATCGCCGACGGCAACATCGGTCAGGTCGTTTCCGCAAAAGCGCAGTTCACCTGCTGGTATCCCGATATGCCGAACTGCTGGCGTCAGCAGAAAAAGAACGGCGGCGGCGGAGCGTTCGTGGATATGGGTGTTCACTGCATCGACCTTATTCAGAACATACTCGGCACGACCTGCGACAAGGTTTCCGCGCTTATCGACACAAAAACATTCAAGTATGAAGTTGACGACTCCGCATCCGTGCTTATGCACCTGAAAAACGGCTGCAACGCATATGTTGAGGCAAACTTCAACATTCCCGACGCTGCGGCGAAGTGGAGACTTGAATTTTACGGGACAAAGGGCTGCATCACGGCAAATGATACAATTCATCAGCTTGATACGGGCTCCGTTGAAGTTACGTTGGAAGACGGCTCTCACCCCGACATCACGGCGGACTTCACAAACCTTTACACAAAAGAGATTGAATCGTTCTCCGATTCCATAATCAACGACACACCCGTTCTTGTTCCGCTGTCCGACGGCGTTCAGGTTCAGGAAATAGTTGAAGCGGCTTACTATGCGGCTGAAAACGAAAAGGTCGTAAACATCGACAAGTTTTTCGGCAGAGCGTAAACCGAAATAACGGCAATTTCAGACCGCTGCGGCGGGACACTCCGCCGCAGCGGACAAAAAAAGAGGAAGATATTATGTTTAAGTGTGCGTTTTTTGAAAGTGACATCACCCCGCCTTTGTATAACTGTATGCCCGGATATTTCAACGAGCGACTTGCCACGGATATAAAGGATAAGATTTATGCCAAAGCGATAGTCGTCGAGGGCGGCAACGGCGAAAAGGTCGCAATGATAGCAGTCGAAGCGAATTTCATAACCGAACAGATTGCGAACGACGCAAAAGAAAGAATCGCGGCTCATTCCGATATAAAACCCGAAAACGTTACGATGTCCGCAACGCACATTCACAACGGCGGTCCCACCGTGGATTGGGGCAAACTTGTAAAACACAGCCCTTGGTATGTTAAATTTGTCTCAGAAAAGGCGGCTGACGCGGTTATCGTCGCAAACCAACATCTGCGTCCCGCAAAAGTAAGTTATGCCAACGGCAAGGTGGACGATATTTCATTCCACCGCATATATCTGATGAAAAACGGAACATATCAGACCAATCCGGGCGTTCGCAACTCCGATGTTGTCCGTCCCGCAGGTCCGATAGACCCCGATGTTACGGTGCTTTTTGTAGAAGATGCCGAAACCGACAAGCCGATGGGTGCGATTGTCAATTTTGCGTGCCATCAGGACTGCGTTGACGCCATGGCTTACAGCGGCGATTTTTCCAGCGCAATGTCGGATAACTTAAAAGAGCGTTTCGGCTTCCGCTTTGTCTCGGTCTTTTTCCCGGGAACGTGCGGCAATATCAATCACTTTGATGTGTTCGGCGGCAAGCACGCGCAAAAAGATTATTATCGCCTTATGGGTAAAAAACTTTCGGATGAGATACTCCGCGTTCTTCCCGAACGTGAATATTGCTCCGACGATACGGTATCTGCATATAAGAGAGTTTGCACCGTTAAAAAGAGAATGGTTCCCGAAAGCGAAATTCCCGAACTTGAAAATATAACAAAAACAGTTGTTTTGCGTGAAGACGAGGAGATAGGTTCGCAGTCCGACCCCGACCAACTGCGTGCGGTGTTCGCTTACGATCTGCTTAATTACGCCAAGGACAAGAATGATACAAAAGACGTTCCGGTTCAGTTCGTCCGTATAGGAGACAATGCTTTTTACGAACTTCCCGGCGAGGTTTTTGTTGAGTTCGGTCAAAAGATAAAGGCCGAATCGCCTTTCGGACATAATTTCATATTCACAAACTCAAACGGTCTTTTCGGTTATATTCCGCTCCGCGACAGATTCGCACCGACTGTTTACGAGTCAAAACTCGGCTGCACGAGTTACCTTGAACCCGAGGCGGGCTATATCTTCACGGATACCGCGCTCGAACTTGCAAACAAGGCGAAAAACAGTTTTTAAGCCAAACCTTGACAAAAAAGAGGTTTTTATGAAAATCAAAAGAGTTTTGGCAGCTATTCTCTGCGTCGCCGCAGTTTTGAGTTTGGCTTCATGCTCAGTTGTGCGTTACGGTAACGCGCCCGAGGTCTACGGCTTTGCGTATTCGACCGAATTTTTCGGAAAAGAAGAGACTTTGCCGGAAAAATACAAAAACGCCGCTGCAACCGTAACAATGTGCAAAAACGAGCGTGAGATCGCCTATGTCGCGATTTCCGATGCAAAAAAAGAGTTGACGGGCGTTAAATTCTCTTTCGGAGAGTTTTCCGACGGCGAACACGTTTTCCCCGCAGACAAGATCGAGGGTTACAAAATGAGCTACGCCGAAAAATTCAGCAATGAAAAACAGGCGTATTATACCGAACCTTTCGGATATATTCCCCTCAATGATTTTACCAACAATTCAAAGGTCGCATCCGCCGAGAATCAGGCGTACGCGCTTCGTTTCGAGACTTCCGCGGACACTCCAGCGGGAATTTACCGCGGAACGGCTGCCATTGAATATGACGGCGGCAAAAAGGATATCGAGGTCGTTGTTAAGGTTATCGACATAACTCTTCCCGAAAAGAAGTCGTATGAGACCAACTTCGGCAGCTGGCTTCCGTCGAGCAGGTATTATTACGACGGGTATATGACCGCGGAAGAAATGGACAAAGTGTTCCTCGATTTTGCCGAGGAACAGAGAATTCCCGTCGCGGGCGGAATATGGGACAGAATTTTTAAATATCCCACCGACGGTCTTACCGGTATGAAAGCGTGGGCGCGTCAATGCAAATACTATCTTGAAGATCACCCGAACAGCCCCCATCTTCATGCCATATGTTGGAGCTGGTGGATGGATACGACCACTCCCACAGAGGAGCTTGATATACGTAAATATACTCAAATGACTGAGTTTTATGAAGCGGTCGTTGCCGAGGGTATAGCGGATCACTTTGTATATTATCCTTTGGACGAGCCCGAAAAGAACGAGTGGGTTCGAAACAGAACCAAGGAGGTTCTTCGTCAGTTCAAGGAGTATTATCCGGAGATAAGGGTTATTCTGACGGCCTCTCCTGTTGAAGCGTTTTATGCCGACGAGGCTTCTCTTTTCGTTCCGTTTTTCTATTCCGAACTTGCGGAAGACTATGCGGATTTCGGCGAGGGCAAGCCGTTTTGGGTATACTTCCTGGCGGAAAGAGCCGCGTCGGGCTGGTATTCGGCGATGATAGGCGCGACAGGCTATCTGCAATGGGAATACGGTCTTTTCTGCGGGTGGAACGATGACGAGGGCTTATATAACAAAAAATTGACTACGGAAGAACTTTGGAACGGCGAAGGCGGTACATTTGTTCTCCCCGGACGTATTGACGACGGCATAGTCAACGAAAACCGCGGCGTTACCACGACCTGCGCGGAAGGTATAAGAGACGCTGCTGAAGAATATGAAAAACTTCTTATTTTCAAAGAAAAAGCAAAGGCGTTCTATGACGGGCTCGGCATAACCGAGTATACTTTCGAAGACTCTATAAGAAGCATATACGCAAATGTTATAGACACGCATACCTATAACAGCGATGAAATTCCGGCCGATATTTTCGATTTAATGCAGAAAGAGATATACTCCGATATTTTGAGCGGAACGAACTCTTTCACGGTTATTTCGGAAAACCGCACCGAGGCGAACCCGAACGGCGTTACCGTGGAAGTGTTCACACGAAAAGGCGCGACGGTTGCGCTTGACGGCAGGGGCGCCGACGAAACCCTTGATTTCGGCTCGTATGAAAAGCACGTTTTCAACGACAGCGCAACGGAAAAAGGTGAACGTCACACGGTTACCGTTGACGGACGCTCTTTTGTCAAGACATACCGAATGCCGATATATGAAAAACTTGTTACTCTTCTCGATATCGAAAACAACTTTGACGCAATCAAAACAGCCATGCTTGCAAACGGCAGAACGACAATTTCAGCCGATAAAATAGAAAAGGTTGAAATCAACGGCAAAACCGCAATGAAAATAACCTTTTCTTCCGACGCCGACCAAATCGCGTTGAAAGGCTCTGATTTTTCGACCGCATCGTGGAAAGATTATTCATCGCTTGTTTTGGACCTTGAAAAAGGTGACGGAAACGTTCGCTCAAAGCTTACAGCGAACATCGCCGCCGGTCTTGCAAATGTAAACACTCAAACAGGCGTAAAAGTTTATTGGCAAAAAAACGCGACCTCTGCCTTTGATTTGACACAGGGTGATGTGGCTGCCGCAAAGAAAAATACGATAAAACGGGTTATTTTCGGCGTTACTGAGCCGACAACTGTTTACATAACTGATATTTCTCTCGGAAAATAACGGGAGACAAAATAAACGGAGTTGAGAAAAATGCTGCAAATGGAAAGAAAGGCGAGCGACAACAAGTACCTGCACAAGGACTTTCACGTTACGCTCGACCTCGGAATCACCTATATCGGGGAACATTTCGGCGGAGACGATGCCGTCAAAGAATATCTGACGACGTTCGCAAAAGCCTATTACCCGAAAATGACGCTTCCCGAGCTTGAAGATTATTTCAAGAAAATATACGAAGCGGAGGAAGAACCCGAGGCGCTTTCGACAGAACTTTCGGACGGATGTCTTAAAGTTAAAGTCGAGTATTGCCCCGCAATAAAATACATGACCTCGATCGGTCACGACCATTCGCCTTGGTACTATATGACCACGACCGTCGTATACGAAGAGTGGGCGAAGACCTGCGGATTTGAGTTCGTCATGGGTGATTACGACAGAAAAACGGGAAAGACCTCGTTTGAATTCAGGGAGGTGTCGAAATGATTTCTTGCACCGAATTCATCTATTCTTACAGCGAACTGTTCAAGTTCATCGAGAAAAAAGGCGGCAAAGACGCGATAAGAACGTATTGGGAGCATATCTCGGACAATTATGTCAAAGAAAGACTCGGCGCTTGCGTTGAAAAAGACGGCATAGAGGGCTGTTACAATTATTGGGCAAAGTCTTTGAGTGAAGAGGCGGCGGATTTCCGCATGACGCTTGACGGAGACACTTTCACGATAGAAATGTTCCATTGCCCCTCGAAAGGCAGATTGCTTGATTGCAAACGCATAACGCCCTATCCCGATTATTGCAAACATTGCGATTTGCTTTATCGCCGTGTTGTCGAACCTCTCGGACTTGATTATGATTACGATATGTCCGAAGTCGATCATGCGCGCTGCAAACTGACCATTACAAAAAGAAAATAAGGGAAAAATCCCGTAAAAATGCTATTAAAATTTATTTATATAAAAAGAAGGACTTTTATTATGAGCAAAAAGGCTGACATTCTGGTACCTCTGTTTACCACATTCAACAAAGACGGCAGTATCGACTACGATACATTCGCAAAAATCGAAAGATACGTTCTTGACAAGGGCGCTGACGGCGTTTATGTCGGCGGTTCTTCCGCAGAATGCTTCTCTCTGACTCAGGAAGAGAGAAAAAAGGTTCTCGAACTTGCGGTTAAAGTTGCGGACGGCAAACAGGTTGTCGCTCACGTCGGAGCAATAGGCACGGGCATCGCCTGCGACCTTGCGGCTCACGCCAAAAAAGCGGGCGCTGACGCCATTGCTTCCGTTCCTCCGTTCTATCACGGTTTCCAGCCGGGTGAGATCAAAGGCTACTACACCGCTATCGCGGACGCTTCCGATCTTCCCGTTATCATTTACAACGTTCCCGGAACTACCGGTGTAGGACTTTCTCTTGCACAGTTCAAGGACATTCTTTCCGATGACCGTGTTGTTGCGGTTAAATACACCGATGTCAATTACTACACGCTTGACAGAATAAAGAAGCACACGGGCGCATTCATTTACTCCGGCGCGGACGAGTGCTTTGCTTACGCTCTTATGGCGGGTGCTGACGGCGGTATCGGAACCTCGATGAACTACTGCACAGAGAAATTCATTGCTATCAAAGAAGCTTTTGACAAGGGCGACATCGCAACCGCACAGTCCGAACAGCGCAAGATAAACAACTGCGTTCAGGCTATCATCGAGACCAGAGGTCTTCCCGCAATGAAGTATATGACGACCGTTGCGACAGGCATTGATGTAGGCTGCTGCCGCAAACCGTTCAGAGAACTTACGCAGGACGAAAAGAAACTTCTTGAAAAGACCGCGGAAGAAAATCTGTAAACAATTAAAAAAGCGGGGAAGCGTTCCGCTTCCCCGAACAAGAAAATTATATTTTGAGGTATTATATAATATGAAAGTAGCAGTAGTCGGTCTCGGCTCGATGGGCCAGAGAAGAACCCGTCTTATAAAGCAGTACGACAGTTCGATAGAAGTTTTCGGCATTGACACGATGCCCGAAAGATGCGCGGAATGTCAGGAAAAATACGGAATGAAGACGTTCGCGTCCATTCCCGACCTTGTTGCGGCGGAACCCGAGGTTTCCTGCATCTTCATCAGCACAGGTCCGCTTTCGCACAACCCCATCATCAAAGAGTGCATCAAATACGGTCTTCACGTCTTCACGGAGATCAACCTCGTTGCCGACGGCTATGAGGAAAATATTGCAGCCGCAAGAGAAAAGGGCGTCAAACTCTTCCTTTCTTCGACGTTCCTTTACAGAGATGAAGTCGCTTACATAAAGAAAGCCTGCGACGCGGCAAAACAGGGCAAACTCAACTATATTTATCATATCGGTCAGTATCTTCCGAACTGGCACCCGTGGGAAGATTACAGAAAAGTTTTCTATGCGAATCCGAGAACGAACGGCTGCCGTGAGATCATGGCAATAGATATGCCGTGGATTCTTGACATCTTCGGACCCGTTAAAAAGTTCTCCGCGATGAAATCGAAGAACACCGACCTTGACATTGCGTTCAACGACAACGTTTACATCATGATGGAACACGAAAACGGCAACAAGGGCGTTTTTGTCTGCGATGTTGTAACGCCGAAGACCGAAAGAGACTTTGAAGTATACGGCGAAAACTTCTTCCTTTCCTGGGACGGAAGCGCAACAGGTATACGCGAATGGCACGCAGACCCGACGGCTGAAAATCCGAACAAGGTCGAACTTACAAGCGTTGACATTTACGGCAACAACGCCGAGAACAGAAGCGAATACGCTTCGTTCGTCGTTGAAAATGCGTATCTGAACGAGATAAAAGCATTCTTCGCGTATGTAAAAGAGGGCAAAGAGCCTGTCTACACATTTGAGAAAGACAAGATCCTTCTCGACATGATAAGCGAAGTGGAGAAATAAGAATAATTGAGGGGAAAAGTCTTTACAATAAGACTTTTCCCTCTCGAAAAATTTGTAAGGTTGGTTTTATATGAAATACGAGACTTTGAAAGGCCTTGAAATTTCCGCGCTTTCGCTCGGTACCGTTCAGCTCGGCATGGACTACGGTATAAACAATGCGGGCGGCAAACCGACGGAAGAAAAGGCTTTTGAACTTCTTCAAACCGCTGTTGACGGCGGAATTTCCGTTATCGACACCTCGTCCGACTACGGAACGAGCGAAGAAGTTGTAGGAAAATTCTTCAAGCAGTATAAGGGCAAAAAACCCACGATAGTTACAAAATTCAAGATTGAGAACGACCATACGAAAGTTGCTCCCATATCCGATGTCAGAAAAAATCTGCGCACGCAGGTCGAGACCTCTCTCGAAAGACTCGGCTATGATTCGCTTCCCATTCTCATGCTTCACCGCGAAAGCGAACTGTTTGATTACGGCGACGTGCTTCCCCGTGAACTTGAAGCGTTGAAAGCGGAAAAAATGGTTGACCGTGTGGGCGTTTCTCTTAACGGCTGCACTTATGTAAAGGACGTTCTTGCAAACGATCTCTACGAAGCGGTTCAGATACCTCTTAACATGATGGACACACAAAACGTGCTTCACGGCGGTATAGACAAACTGAAAGAAAAAGGCGTTATCGTCTTTATCAGAAGCGTATTTTTGCAGGGACTTTTCTTCCGTGATCCCGAAACACTTCCCGAAACGGGACTGCTTTCGCAGGCAAAAGAGCCGCTCAGAAGACTTCATGCTCTTGCAAAAGAAGAGGGACTTTCCGTGGCGCAGGTCGCAATAACGTTTATGCGTGACCTTGCCGGCGTAAACTCTCTTGTTCTCGGCGCGGAAAACCCCGATCAGGTCAGACAGAACCTTGAACTTGCCAACGCTCCCGCACTTTCCGCTTCGGCAAGAGAAAAAATCCTCGATATGTTCGGCGACATCAATCCCGACATTCTGAAACCGTGGCTTTGGAATAAGTAATTATGAATTTCAAAAGGATATTGTTGCTTACGCTGTGTCTTGCAACGTTTGTGCCGATAACCGGTTGCGGCGTTGTCCGCAAAGATGTTCCCGAAAAATCCGTTTACAAGGGCTCGTTTCTGCCGAACGGAATTTCGGAGGACATTTTCGAAAAAGTCAACGCTTCAAACAAGAAAAACGCAGGGACGTATTCCGCAGGCAGGATATATTTCAATGCCGCGAACAGATACGGATTTCCTTCGTCGGTGTTTGACCTTGGCTGTGTCGGTTCGGATTTTACGCACATCGCATTTGAGATCACAAACGAAAACGATTATACCCTGAAAGACATTACGGTCAGTATGTCCGTAAGTCTTACAAACGTGACAACGAAGTGTTACACGGAACTTGAACCGGGACAGAGCGGCGTTTTCTTCTTTCCCGTTTCAAAACTCGGCAATAACTCTGTCGGAAAACTTCGCCGTATAACGCTGTCGCAGCAGGATAACGGAGACGAATGTTTTGTTTCGTTGAAAGATATTTATCCCGTTGTTATAAACCCGTTTTTGCAGAAGACCGTCTGCGAGATACGCGACCCGTTCATTCTTTCGGAGAACGGCGTATATTATATGTACGGAACGGGCTGGCAGTATTACAAAAATACATCGGGCGACATAAACGGGGAATGGACGGGACCTTATTCCATGGTGGATTGGAACCGTATCAGCGAGATTCTTCCCGATTACGAACAGCAATGCTGGGCTCCCGAGGTCTACAAATACGGCGACGCGTATTATGCGATAACCACATACAATTCTTCGGACAGAGGCGGCTCGGACGGCACGCACAAGTACGACGGCAGAGGAACGGTCATTCTTCGCGCCGAAACTCCGGAAGGTCCGTTTACGCGTTGGTCCGACGGTCTGATAACCCCTGATACTTGGGATTGTATAGACGGAACGCTGTATGTAGATGACGAAGGACAGCCGTGGCTTTTCTTTGTTCACGAATGGACTTCGACCGACGGCGAGGGCGGCAAATTTGCCTGCGCAAAACTTTCTTCGGATCTGAAAACTCTTGTTTCCGAGCCGAAAGATGTTTTCAGCACGGGCGGTGTTACCGACGGCTGCTTTATCTATACCGCGGCAAACGGAGACCTGCTTTCGCTCTGGTCTACATATGATGACGATTACGGCTACTGCGTCAATGTTATTCGCAGCAAGAACGGCATAGACGGCGACTGGCTGTTTGACAGTATTCTTTATTCTTCCTGTTACGGTGCGGAAAGCGGCGGTCACGGTATGCTGTTCACGGACTCTGACGGTCGAATGAAAATGAGTTTTCATATTGACAGCGATAAAAACTATGCGGCTTTTATAAACGTAAAAGAAGAAAATAATAAACTTGTTTTGTCCGACTTGACCGTTTCGGACATACGGTAAACCCGTTAAAGCGGGAATGAAAGGCAAAAGTATGAATATTCTTGCAATAGGCTGTCACCCGGACGACGTGGAGATAAACTGCGTCGGAACGCTTATCAGATGCGTTCAGAGAGGCGACAATGTAACCGTTTGCCATTTCTGCAACGGTAATATGGGACATGAAGTCATCATGCCCGACGAACTCAGACTTATCCGTGCGGCGGAAGCCGAAAAGGCGGGGTCGCTTGCCGGAATCAAAGTTATCAACGGCGACATCGGCGACTTGCTTGCAAACGGCTATGATATGGAGCAGAGAAACAAGGCGATAAAGATAATCCGCGACGCCGATCCCGACCTTATCATAACTCACGCGCCGACAGATTATATGTGCGACCACGTTGCGGTATCAAAACTTGTGTTTGACGCTTGTTTTGCCGCGTCCTGCCCGCATTATATGCCCGAACTCGGAAAGGCTTCCAAAGTCACACCGCTTTATTATATGGATAATCTCGGCGGTCACGGCTTTGTTCCGACCGAATATGTGGACGTCACCGACGTTATGGAATTGAAAATGGAAATGCTCGAATGCCACGAGAGCCAGCTCAAATGGATGAGAGAGCATGACAACATAGACTTTGCGGATTTTGTTCGCACGATAGCCAAATACAGAGGCTTCCAGTGCGGCGTCGCTTATGCCGAAGCGTTCACGCAGGCGTTTGTTTATCCCAAAGTTCAGCCGAGGAGGTTATTGCCGTGAAATATGACGTTGCTTGTATAGGCATTCTTGTTGCCGACGTTATCGCAAAACCCGTAGACAAAATCCCCGCTCCCGGTCTTCTTGAAAGAATAAGCGGCATAGAAACGTTTACCGGCGGCTGCGCGATGAGCGCGGGCATAGATATGGCAAAAATAGGCATAAAGACCGCCGTTCTCGGAAAAATAGGCAACGACAGTTTCGGAAGTTTTCTGAAAAACGCGCTTGTGGAATACGGCGTCGGAGTTGACGGTATAGCCGTTGACGAAAACGTGCAGACTTCCGCTTCCATAGTTCTTTCCGCTTCTTCGGGCGAGAGAACGTTTTTGCATTGCGTCGGTGCAAACGGAACTTTCGGACTTGACGACGTGAACTGGGACGTTATAGCCGATTCGAGAATAGTTTTTGTCGCAGGCACCATGCTTATGGATTCCTTTGACGGCAAGCCGTGTGCGGAAGTTCTCAAAAAGTGCAAAGAAATGGGTAAGATGACCGTGCTTGACACCGCATGGGATTCGCAGGGCAGATGGATGAAAGTTCTCGAACCTTGTATGCCGTATATCGACGTGTTCCTGCCCTCCATTGACGAGGCGGCGGAACTTGCGGGCACGAGAGACCTTGACGCAATAGCCGATTTCTTCTTCTCAAAAGGCGTAAAACAGGTTGCCGTCAAAAACGGAAAACACGGTTGCTATCTGCGCGAAAGCAAAGACGCAGCACCCGTTCTTCTTCCGACTTATACAGGTGCTCCGGTCGTTGATACCACGGGTGCGGGCGACAGTTTTTGCGCAGGCTTTATAACGGGTCTTGCAAAGGGAATGACATTCTCCGAATGCGGTGCGTTCGCAAACGCTGTCGGCACTTTCTGCGTCAGCGCAAAAGGCGCAACGACGGGCATAAAGGATTTTGACACGATAAAAGCCTTTATGAAAGATAACGTTCCCGGCTGACGGACAAATCTGATTAAAAAAGGACAGTAATTTATATATGAAAGCAGTAGTATACGGCGGCGGAAATATCGGCAGAGGCTTTCTCGGACAACTTCTTTACAACAGCGGCTTCGAGACCGTTTTTGTCGATGTAAACCGTGAACTGATTGATAAACTGAACGAAACTCATTCCTATCCCATAAAGATAGTTTCGAATGAGAAACAGGAAGAAGTCGAGATAAAGAACGTGCGTGCGGTAACGCCCGACGATGCCGTTGACGAAATTGCGACGGCTGACATTATCTTCACTTCCGCGGGTGTCAGAATACTTCCCTATGTTGCGCCCGTTCTGCGTGCGGGTATCGAAAAACGCTCCAAGGGCGTTGACATCGTTATCTGCGAAAACCTGATGGACGCGGACAAGTATCTGAAAAAACTCGTTGATCTGGACAGAGACGATGTGGGTTACGTCGAGGCTTCCGTCGGCAGAATGGTTCCCGTTATGACCGACGAAATGCGCGAGGGCAATATCTGCAAAGTTTGGGTAGAGCCATTCTGCACACTTCCCGTCGATAAGGCGGCGTTCAGAAATCCGATTCCCGATATAAAAGGCATGGTTCCGTCCGAACCGTTCCAATATTATATTCAGTCCAAACTGTTCCTGCACAATATGGGACACGCCATCGCTGCGTATCTCGGTATGAACAAGGGCTACACCTATATTTGGGAAGCGATGGAAGATCCCGAAATAGCGTCCACGGTTCGCGACGCGATGACCGCTTCCGCAAAAGCGCTTGCGGCGGAACACGGCAAAGATGAAAAAGAAGTTCTTGCGTATGCGGAAGATCTTATGTTCCGTTTCAAGAACAGATACCTCGGCGATACGACCGAGCGCGTAGGCAGAGACCCCGAACGCAAACTTGAACCGAACGACCGACTTCTCGGCGCAATCAAGCTTTGCCACAAACACGGTCAGCCCGTTGACGCGATCAAAAAGGGTGTAATGGCTGCCCTTGACAGGCTTTAATGCAAGTCTGCTTATCACCTGTTTGTACCAAAGCGGATTTTTCGCATAGGTTCAAAAAATGAAAATAACGAATGGAGGAATACCATTATGAATTTTATGTCCACGGTTAAAGGTTCCGCCCTTGAAGGATTCTATCCGCAGGGCTGGGATATGAAAAAAATCGACGAGTGCTGCGAAAAAGGCACCAAAAAAGAGGCTTTCTGGAACAAGAAGTTCAAGCCCGTCGCCTGCGACACCGTAGCCGACCTCGACACCTATATGGGGCACGAGATCGCTCTTCAAATCAAAAAGGCAAGAGACAGAGGCGAGAAACTTGCCATGATCCTTCCCGTAGGTCCCATGGGAATGTATAAGTGGGCGGTTTACTTCCTTAAAGAATGGAAAGTTTGCTGTGACCATGTCACCACGTTCAACATGGACGAGTGGGCTGACGGCGAGGGCAACACTCTTGAATCGACCGACCACGCATCGTTTGAGTATTCGATGAAAGAAGCGTTCTTCAACAAACTCGGAAAACTTACCGTTCCCGAATCGCAGAGAAATTTTGCAACGAAGACCAATCTTCCGACTTACCCCGAAAAACTTGCGAAGTTGAAGGCAGAGGGCGCAAAGCTCGTTCTTATTTACGGTATCGGCAGAATGTGCCACATCGCGTTCTGGGAACCGACGATAGGCGCAGAGTTTGACAGCGATGAAGAATGGGCAAAACAGCCGTACAGAATCGGTGTTAAACTTCACCCGCTCACGATAGAGCAGAATGCCATAACTTCGTTCAAATCCAGAACTACTCTTGTTCCGTGCAGAGCGAACACAATAGGCCCCGGCTTGTTCCTGCAGGCGGATTACGCCATCGGCGGTGCTGACGGCGCTCTCAGCAGAGGCATGGGCTGGCAGGGAATGTCTTTCCTGACAACGCTTCACTACGGTCCGGACAGACATATCACCTCTACCTACATTCCGACTCTTCCCGGCAAACTTTTCTATTTGAAAGAACTTGCGGGTCCGTTGGTTGCGGAGTGCAACTGATCTGTCGGATCGAAAAACGCCGCTCTATTGTTCCGACGGGCGAAAGCCCGTCGGACTTATTGAAAATTTCGGTTCTTTCAAAAGCGCAGAAGGTTTTTGCCTTTTTGAAAGGCTCGAATAAGAAAAATATTTAATCGGATATATAATATGAACGGAATTGCGTTGATAAAAAAAGAAAAGGGCAGAAGTGTGTATGCCGCATACACGCTCTGCTTTTTTGCCTTTTCTACACTGATTATCGCAATTTACGCGGCGGCGGGCAAGAGTTTTGTGTGGTGGGACGACGGTATGTATCAGCACGTCAATTCGCTTGCGTATTACGGAAAATATCTGCGCGAGGTCTTTTCGGGTTTTCTGCACGGTGATTTTGAATTTCCGATGCTCAGCCTGTCGATAGGCTATGGCGCCGATATTCCCACAACGCTGAACTATTACGTTTTCGGCGACCCGTTTTCGTTTTTTGCGGTGTTTGTCCCCGAGCGGTTCACGGAAATTCTTTACAATGTTCTGATATTTGTTCGTCTGTATCTTTGCGGGCTTGTTTTTTGCGTATTTTTGCGCCACAGAGGCAGAAAAAGCGTTCCCGCTGTTTTGAGCGGCAGCCTTATTTACGCTTTTTGCGGATATATGCTTTTTGCGGGCGTAAGACACCCGTATTTCCTTGATCCCTGTATCTTTTTCCCTGTTTTGCTTATCGGCATAGACCGCATTTTCGAAAAGAAAAAACCGCTTTTGTTCATCGTTATGACCGCAGTTTGCGCTGTCTTTAACATTTACTTTTTCTATATGATCTGCATAGGTATGTTTATCTATGCCGTTGCGGTCTATTTTTCGTTTTTCGAAAAGCGTAATTTTGTCGATTTGCTGAAATGGCTTGGTCGGTTCGTTCTGTATTTTGCCGTCGGTGTTTTGCTTGCGGGTGTCGTTTTCGTTCCCTCGGCTTATGCGCTGATGTCCGCTTCGAGAACCACGTCCGATGTATTCGTTCCGCTTTTGTATTCAAGCGATTATTATAATAAGTTTTTGTCCTCGTTTATCGGTCCCGTCAATGCGGGCAGCTGGACGCGCCTTTCTCTGACCGGAGTTTCCGTCGTTGCCGTCGCACTTATGTTCCTGCGCAGAAAAAAAACGGCACATAAGATAGTTTTCGGCGTGCTGACGCTCTTTTTGCTTGTTCCGTATTTCGGGCATATATTGAACGGTTTTTCATATGTTTCGAACCGTTGGGAATGGATGTACTGTCTGCTCTGCGCATATATAGTTTCCACCGTTCTCGAAAATACGGAGGAGTTTTCCGACAATCACCGTTTGTATGCGGGACTTTTCGGACTGCTTGCTTCCGTTGCTCTCGCATTTACCGTTTCTGCGTCGGATAAAAATGCGCTTATTCTTGTGGCGGTTCTTTGCCTTACATCGCTGACACTTCTTGCGTTCAGAAATAATGCAAAAACTGCACGCACCGCACTTTGCGTCTGCACAGTTCTCGGCGTCGGCGTCAATGTGTTTTTGATGTATTACGGCTCATCTTCGAACAAAAATGCAACCGTGGGTTATGACTATGCGGGTTCGTTTCACGATAAAGGAGCTGTTTTTGAAACACTCTTTTCGGAAAATACGCCCGAGACCGTTATTTCCTCTCTGCCCGATGCGGAAAAAACACGTTACGATATTTTCGGCAACGGCAGATATAATGTCGCGATGCAGCGCGGCGTCAATTCGACTGAATTTTATTACAGCGTTTCAAATCCCTATGTTTCGGGATATTTTGACGCTTTGCATCTGAATGTTCCGATGGAGCAGAAGTATTCGGACTCCGACGGACGTTTGGCGCTTGATATGCTTGCGGGCTGCCGATATTTTGTCTCCGTTGACGGGGCAAGACAGCCGTTCGGGTATTCTACACTTGTCGCTTCGACCGTTTCGGGCGGCAGAACATACGATATTTACGAAAATCCCGATTCTCCCGGACTTGTATACGCGTTTGACGAAGAGTTTTCGTCAAGTCGGTTCAACTCTCTGTCCCCCGCGCAAAAACAGCAGATAATGCTTTCATTTGCTGTCACGGACGCATCCGAAAACACGCAAACGCTTTCTTTTGACGAGGTTGAAAAGAAATTTGATGTCGTTTGCGGCGACGGAGCGGAATATGATGGCAAATCTTTTCGCGTCACAAAGAAAAATGCCGAAGTTACGCTTACTTTCAACGGCGACGCGCTGTCGGAAACGTATCTGGACTTTGAACAAATAGGTTTTTCTCCTTTCGAGCGGTCAGACCTCGTTGACGATTCGACATGGGCTGAAATGACCGATAAGCAGAAAGAAAAGGCAAACAGGAAATATAATATCGGAACCACAAAAAACAAACTTTACATCAAGGTCTCGGCGGAGGACGTCACAAAAGAGTTGACCTGCTTCAATCCGACATATTCGTATTATAAGGGCGACGATGATTTTACGGTCAACCTCGGAACATTTGATAAGGGCTTGACGAAAATCACGTTGACGTTTGAGACCTGCGGCAATTATCATTTTGAAAATATGCGCGTATCGTGCCTTCCCTCCGAAAAAGTTCTTTCCGCCGCGAAAGCGTTGAAAAATACTGTCTCCGATATTGCGGTCTTCAAAAACAGCATTTCCTGCAAGACCGATTTCGACAGGGAAAAAACGGTTGTGTTCGCCGTTCCGTTTTCTTCCGGCTGGACGGCATATATAGACGGCGAAGAAGCGGAAGTTTTCAATGCGAACGTGATGTATTCGGGCGTTCGTGTAAGCGCGGGCGCACATACGGTGACGCTTCGATATAAAACGCCGTTACTGACTCTCGGCGCAGTCTGCACCGTTCTCGGTCTTGTTGCGTGTGCGGCGTGTGTCATCCTTCCTCGGGTACTTGCCAAACGCAGACGCGCAGCGTCTTTTGAATATGAAAACCATAATGATTAAATATCGATAAATACCTATAAAAATTCACCGAAATACGCAATTTTGGAGTGGTTTGTATTGACAAAGGTGAATAAGTATGTTATTATATATTAAATTTATTCATTTTATAAAAGAGTGAACGGAAGTGGTAAAATGGCGATAAAAATTATTCTTATTGCCGCATTTTTCGTCGTGATGCTCGGCGTCGGAGTATATTGCCGAAAAAAAGCGACGGATGTCAACGGATTCGTTCTCGGAGGGCGAAGCGTCGGACCTTGGCTGACGGCATTCGCGTTCGGAACGTCATATTTTTCAGCGGTTATATTCGTAGGATATGCCGGTCAGTTCGGATGGAATTTCGGACTTTCATCAACATGGATAGGGCTCGGCAACGCCTTTATCGGGTCATTGCTTGCCTGGGTGGTGCTCGGCAGACGTACCCGCGTTATGACGCACGCGCTCGACTCCAAAACCATGCCCGACTTTTTCGGGCTGCGCTTTAATTCTCCCGCTTTGAAAATTGTTGCGTCCGTTATCGTGTTTGTTTTCCTTATTCCGTATACGGCGTCCCTTTTCAACGGACTTTCCCGTCTTTTCACAATGGCGTTCCCTGCGGTCGATTATGCGTGGTGCGTTGTCGTTATGGCTGTTCTTACGGGCATCTACGTCATTATCGGCGGATATATGGCTACGGCTGTCAACGATTTTATACAGGGGCTGATAATGCTCGGCGGTATAGTTGCCGTTATAGTTCTCGTTCTCGGCAAAAGCGGTGGGTTTACGGAAAGTATCACCGCGCTTGCAAATGTTTCTTCCTCGGAAACGGCGAATTTTCCCGGTGCGTTCGCTTCGTTTTTCGGTCCGCAGCCGCTTTCACTGCTGTTCGTTGTTCTTCTGACGTCTCTCGGCACTTGGGGACTTCCGCAAATGGTCGGGAAGTTCTACGCGATAAAGAGTGAATCGTCGATAACGAAAGGTACTATAATTTCCACGTTTTTTGCTATCGTCGTCGCGGGCGGCTGCTACTTTCTCGGCGGTTTCGGCAGACTTTTCACAAATCCCGAAGCGGTCAAAGCGAACGGATACGACAGCATAATCCCGTCAATGCTTTCTTCTCTTGACAGCGACCTGATGATAGGCATTGTTCTCGTGCTTGTACTTTCCGCGTCGATGTCCACGCTTTCGAGCCTTGTTCTGACGTCTTCGTCAACGATAACGCTTGACCTTATCGCACCTGCGGTCAAAAAATTCGATGAGAAGAAAAAAGTTGTCTGTATGCGCGTATTTGTCGCGTTTTTCATCGTTGTTTCGGCTTTTATAGCAATAATTCAGGCAAATCCCGAATTTAAAATATCATTCATCGCACAGTTGATGGGCGTTTCGTGGGGTGCGCTTGCGGGCGCGTTCCTTGCCCCGTTCCTTTATTCGCTTTATTGGAAAAAGACCACAAAAGCAAGCGTTTGGGTCTCCTTTGTGCTCGGCGTGGGAATAATGACGGCAAATCTTGTCTGCACATTTACGGGAACAACGTTTATTTCTCCGTTTTTCTCGTCTCCTATAAATGCGGGTGTGCTTGCGATGCTGGTCGGACTTATTGTTGTTCCGCTTGTCAGTCTTGTGACCCCGAAACCGAAAAAAGAGGATATGGAAAGAATCTTTTCGTGCTATTCGGCGGAAGTCGTCGTTCACGCAAAAAGTTCTCTTAAAGAAAAAGAATGATCTGCCGAGGAGAAAAAGGATATGTTTTTTCAAAAAGATATTGAGACAATGCCGCGCCGTGAGTTGGAAGAACTGCAACTCGCAAAGTTGAAGCATTTGGTCGATTACTGCAAAAATAACGTTCCTTTTTATGCAAAGCGCCTTGAAGCGGCGGGCATAAGCGGGGACAAGATAAAAACGCTCAGCGATATTCAATACATACCGTATACCGAAAAAAGCGACATCAGGGACAATTACCCCTACGGACTTTTCGCGCAGCCGATGAAAAAGATTGTCCGCATTCACGCCTCTTCGGGCACGACCGGCAATCCCACGGTCGTCGGTTATACCCGCAACGACCTCGATATGTGGTCGGACTGCGTTGCGCGTCTTTGCGCTGCGGTCGGCGTGACCGATGACGACGTGGCTCAAATCTCGTTCGGTTACGGACTTTTCACGGGTGCGCTCGGGCTTCACTACGGACTTGAAAAACTCGGAGCGGCGGTTATTCCCGTTTCGAGCGGCAACACCGAAAAACAGGTGAAACTGCTTCACGATTTCGGCACGACCGTTTTGATAAGCACTCCGTCTTATGCCATGTACATGAGCGAAGTCGCGCACGATATGGGAATATCGAACGACCAACTCAAACTGCGCATCGGACTTTTCGGCTCGGAGGGCTGCACAAACGAACTCCGTGACAAGATAGAAAAAGGCTTCGGGCTTTTCTCCACGGACAACTACGGAATGAGCGAACTCTGCGGTCCCGGTGTGTCGGGTGAATGTTATCTGCGCGAGGGACTTCATTTTGCGGAAGACCACTTCCTGCCCGAAATAATAAACTCGAAAACGGGTGAAGTTCTCGAACGCGGAGAGACGGGCGAACTCGTCGTAACAACGCTTTCGAAAGAGGGCATACCTATGCTCCGTTACAGAACAAAGGATATAACGCGCCTGAATTATGAACCGTGCGCCTGCGGCAGAACGCATTGCCGCATGGATAAAGTAAAAGGACGTTCCGACGATATGCTCAAAATTCGCGGCGTCAACGTATTCCCGTCGCAGATCGAGAGCGTTATGGCTAATATCGACGGTATTTCGCCGCATTACGAACTTGTTTTGACAAGAAAGAATTACACGGATTACCTTGAAGTGAGAATTGAAATTAACGACGCGGGTCTGCTTGACAACTTCGGAAAACTTGAGACCCTGCGTCAGACCGCGGTCGCAAAACTTCAAACGGTTCTCGGCATCAAAGCAAAAGTGACGCTTGTCGCGCCGAAGTCTTTGAAACGCTATGAGGGCAAGTCGAAGCGTATAGTCGATCTTCGCGGCAAGGAGGAATAAAAGAGTGAAAAAATTGATGATAGGCAACGAAGCGGTTGCCAGAGGTCTTTATGAGGGCGGCTTGAAAGTCGTTTCCTCTTATCCGGGAACTCCGAGTACGGAAATCACGGAATTTCTTTCAAAATACGATGATATTTACAGCGAATGGGCTCCGAACGAAAAGGTTGCGGCGGAAGTCTGTTTCGGTGCGTCGGTCGGCGGTGTCCGCTGTGCCTGCGCCATGAAACACGTCGGTCTCAACGTTGCGGCAGACCCTCTGTTCACGCTTTCTTATACGGGCGTGCGCGGCGGTATGGTCATATGCGTGGCAGACGACCCCGGAATGCACTCTTCGCAGAATGAGCAGGATTCCCGTCATTATGCGATAGGCGCAAAGGTGCCCATGCTTGAACCCGCGGATTCTTCCGAATGTCTTGAATTTGCAAAAAAAGCATTTGAGCTCAGCGAAGAGTTCGACACCCCCGTTCTTCTTCGTGTTTGCACCCGTATCGCTCACGGACAGTCCGTTGTCGAGACAGGGGAACGCGTAAACATTGCGGATAAACCGTATGAAAAAGAACCCGCAAAATACATAATGATGCCTGGCAACGCGATAAAGCGTCACCCGTTTGTCGAACAGCGCACCGAAAAGATTCGCGAATTTTCCGAAAAATGCGAATTTAACCGAGTTGAATACGGCTCGTCCGATCTCGGAATAATCACTTCGGGCGCGTGCTATCAATATGTCAAAGAAGTTTTCGGGAACGATGTTTCCGTTCTCAAACTCGGACTTGTCAATCCGCTGCCCGTTGACACGATAAAGGATTTTGCTTCAAAAGTCAAGCGCCTTGTCGTTATCGAGGAACTTGACCCCGTTATAGAAAATCATTGTCTTGCGCTCGGACTCAAAGTTGAGGGCAAATCGCTTTTCGGTTATCTCGGCGAACTTTCGCAGAGAAAAATCGCGGAAGCGTTCGGCATTGAGGATAAGCCGTTCTCCGCGCTTGAAACCCCCGTTCCCGTTCGTCCTCCGATGATGTGCGCGGGCTGCCCGCACAGAGGAATGTATTACGTCCTTGCAAAAAACAAGGTCACGGTTTTCGGCGACATCGGCTGTTATACGCTCGGCGCTCAGCCGCCGCTCAACTCGCTTGACACGACCCTTTGCATGGGCGCGTCCGTTTCGGGCATTCACGGCTTTAACAAATCGGGCGGAACGGAAAGAGAGAAGAAAACCGTTGCCGTTATCGGAGATTCCACGTTTATGCATTCCGGTATGACGGGACTTGTGAATATCGCTTACAATGCAACCAATTCGACTGTTATCATTCTTGACAACTCCATAACCGGCATGACTGGACATCAGCAGAATCCGACGACCGGTTACAACATAAAAGGCGATCCCGCCGCAAAAGTTGACCTTGAAGCGCTTTGCCGCGCACTCGGCATAAACCGTGTCAAAGTTGTTGACCCGTATGACCTTGCGGAATGCGACAAAGTTCTTAAAGAGGAACTTGCCGCAGAAGAACCGTCTGTCATCATCAGTCGCAGACCCTGTGTTCTGCTTAAAAGCGTCAAGGCAAAATCTCCCGTTCTCGTCAACCATGAAAAATGTATCGGCTGCAAGGCTTGCATGAAATTCGGCTGTCCCGCGATAAGCGTCAAAGAAAAGAAAGCCGTTGTTGACGCGACACTTTGCGTCGGCTGTGACGTGTGCAAACAACTCTGCAAATTCGGTGCATTTGAAAGCGAGGCGAGAGCGTGATGAAAACAACCAGTTTAATGATTGTCGGCGTCGGCGGACAGGGCACTCTTCTTGCGTCCAAACTGCTCGGCAGACTGCTTGTGTCCGAGGGCTACGATGTAAAGGTTTCCGAGGTTCACGGCATGAGCCAACGCGGAGGCAGCGTTGTGACGTATGTGCGTTTCGGTGAAAAAGTTTATTCGCCCATAGTCGAAAGAGGCGAAGCTGATTATATAATCTCTTTCGAAAAGGCAGAGGCTGCACGTTGGCTTCCGTTCCTGAAAAAAGGCGGGAAAATGATAGTCAACACCCAGCAGATAGACCCTATGCCCGTCATTATCGGCGCGGCTGAATATCCCGAAAACGTGATAGAAGAGATGATAGCGCTCGGCGTTGACATAGACGCGATAGATGCGTTGACGCCCGCTCTTGAAGCAGGCTCCGCAAAAGCGGTCAACATCGTTCTTATGGGCAGACTTGCCCGTCATTTCGATATTCCGAGAGAAAAATGGACGGCGGCGATAGAACAGTCCGTTGCTCCGAAGTTCGTTGAAATGAACGAAAAGGCGTTCGCACTCGGCTACGACGCGGAAAATTGAGGTGCGCTATGAAGTATTGGCAGGAAGAAATCGAGACAATGCCTCATGAAAAAATAGAGGAATTGCAAACCGAAAGACTTATAAAACAAGTCGGCAGAGTTTATGACAACGTTGAACTTTACCGCAACCGCATGGACGCGGCGGGGGTAAAGCCCTCCGACATAAAGTCTCTTGACGATATAACAAAATTGCCGTTTACCTGCAAACAGGACTTGCGAGACACTTATCCTTACGGAATGTTTGCCGTATCTCTTGACGAGGTCGTCAGACTGCACGCATCTTCGGGCACGACGGGTAAACAGATAGTCGTTGGCTACACAAGAAACGACCTTGATATGTGGGATGATATATGTGCGCGCCAACTTGTTGCGGCGGGTGCTGACAAAACAAGCAAAGTCCACGTTTCTTACGGCTACGGACTTTTTACTGGCGGCATGGGCTTTCACGGCGGCGCGACCAAACTCGGCGCAACCGTAATTCCCGTATCAAGCGGAAATACCGCAAGACAGATAACCATTATCAAGGATTTTGAGTCCGATGTTATATGCTGCACCCCGTCTTATGCTTTGTATATTGCGGAGACAATGGAAAAAGAGGGCGTGGATGTTTCCCAACTCAAACTCAAAGCGGGTATTTTCGGAGCCGAACCGTGGACGGAGGAAATGCGTGCGGAGATAGAAAGACGTCTCGGCATAAAAGCATACGACGTATACGGCCTTACCGAGATCTGCGGCCCCGGCGTTGCGTATGAATGCTCCGAACAGCACGGAATGCACGTCAACGAAGACTATTTTATAATTGAAATAATAGACCCCGAAACGGGAGAACACGTTCCCGACGGCACGCAGGGCGAGATAGTTTTCACCTGCCTGACAAAAGAAGCATTCCCGCTTATACGTTTCAGAACAAGAGATATAGGCACGATAACGCACGAAAAATGTTCCTGCGGCAGAACGTTTGTCCGTATGTCCAAACCGATGGGCAGAACCGACGATATGCTCATAATCCGCGGCGTCAACGTCTTCCCGTCGCAGATAGAGACCGTTCTGATTAAAATGGGATATTCGCCGAACTATCAGATAGTGGTTGACAGAATAGACAATCACGATACCCTTGACGTGCTTGTGGAAATGACCGTTGACGCGTTCACGGATACCGTGACCGGCATATCCAAAAAAGAAAAAGAACTCGAAAGCGAACTGCGTTCTCTGCTCGGTATCGCCGCAAAAGTTCACCTTGTCGCACCCGAATCGATAGCGCGGAGCGAGGGCAAAGCAAAACGAGTTATAGACAAACGACTTAAATAAACGGAGGATAAAGATATGACAGTTTCGCAATTATCGATCTTTGTTGAAAACAAGGCGGGCAAACTCGTCGAGATAACGGAAGTTCTCGGCAGAGCGGGTATAGATATCCGTGCGATGTCTATCGCGGACACGCAGGATTTCGGAATACTCCGTCTTATCGTCAGCGACGCCGAAAAGGCGAAAAAAGTTCTGACCGAAAACGGAAACATCGTCAGCATAACAAAGGTTACCGCAGTTGCGGTGGACGACAAACCCGGAGCGCTGACGGAAGTTATAAAACTGCTTTCCGACAACGGCGTAAATATTGAGTATATGTATGCGTTCATCACCGTTTCGGGCAAACATGCCTGCGTTGTTCTCCGTGTCGAAGACAACGACAAGGCGATAAAACTTCTTTCCGAACACGGAATAAAACTCGTTTGCGAAGAAGATATAAAGAATTTATAGGAGAATGACCGAAAATGAAGATCTCGGAACTTTTTTCGGATAGCAAACAACATCTGTCTTTCGAGGTTTTTCCCCCGAACAAAAGAGTTTCCGCCGATACGGTCTATGCCGCAGCGGAAAATATAGCAAAGTTGAAACCCGCATATATCAGCGTCACTTACGGCGCAGGCGGTTCTGCAACGCAGCAGGCGGTCACGCTTGACTTGGCAAAACACATCAAGAAGCAGGGGGTTATACCTCTTGCACACCTGACCTGCATAAATTCGGACACGGAACGCATAGACAATATGCTCCGTTCTCTGCGCGCGGAGGGCATAGAAAACGTTTTGGCTCTGCGCGGAGACCTTGTTGAGGGCGCGGACGTCAACCCTCAGTATCTGCACGCAACGGACTTGATAAAACATATATCGGAATTCGGCGGGTTCGATATCGCCGCCGCCTGTTACCCCGAGGGACACCCCGACAGCGAGGGCGTTGAGGCGGAGATACAATATATGAAGATGAAAGAAGACCTTGGCGCAACGCACTTTATCAGCCAACTTTTCTTTGACAATGAGGACTTCTATTATATGGCGGATCTTGCCCGCCGCGCGGGTGTAAAAGTCCCCATTCAGGCGGGAGTTATGCCCGTTGTGAACGTGCGCCAGATACAGCGTATGGTCAGCACCTGCGGTGCAAAACTGCCGAGAAAATTCTCAAAGATAATGGCTCGTTACGGCTCAAAGCCCGAAGCGCTTTTCGACGCGGGAATAAGTTATGCGATAGAGCAGATAATAGACCTGCTTGCAAGCGGAGTTCAGGGCATACACGTTTACGCAATGAATAACATCGAGGTTTCGCGCCGCATATACGAAGCGGTTGCGAATATGTTATGAGAATAAAATTTTTAAGAGAACCCCATGTACGTCGCGCCGAAATGCTGCGATATGCAAGGTGCGGCGACGGTGTCGGCGTTGAAAAGGAAGCGGAACAGGCGCAAAGGCTCGTTGACGACCTTATCCGTCCTGCCGCCGCCGCCGTTGTTTTTGATATAAAAAGAGACGGCGAAAAACTTTTTGTCGCAGATACGGAACTTGAAGGCAAGAGCATAAAAAAACTGCTTGCTCCGTGCAATAAATGCGTTGTGATGGCGATAACCGTCGGGTTTGAATTGGATATGAAGATAGCCGCGCTCGGCTCGTCTTCTCCCGCTTTGTCGCTTTTGGCGGACGCCGCCGCGTCTTCTGCCGTAGAGGATGCCTGCGACGCCTGCTGCGAAAGCATTGAAAGCGAACTCGGAGTAAAACTGACGCCGAGATTTTCGCCTGGGTACGGGGATTTGCCGATGAATATTCAGCCTGCGCTCCTTACCCTGACAAATGCAAGACGCGATCTGGGGCTTACCGTAGGGTCGGGCTGTATGCTTTCTCCGATAAAATCCGTGACGGCGATAGCGGGAATAAAAGAGGTGGAAAACGATGAATTTTGACGAGTTGATTTTTCTTGACGGCGCAATGGGTACGATGCTTCAGGCGCGGGGAATGAAACCGGGTGACAATCCGTGCGTTTTCGGTGCGGAAAATCCGCAGATACTCGAAGATATTCACCGAGGATATTTTGAGGCGGGTTCGCAGATAGTGCTTTCGAATACTTTCGGGGCAAGCGTTCCGAAGATGAAGGACAGCGGCATGAGTTGCGAAGAAGCGACCTTTGCTGCCGTTTCCGCCGCAAAAGAAGCCGCGAAACCGTTCGGCGGAAAAGTGGCGCTTGACGTAGGCCCTCTCGGCGAACTTCTCGAACCTCTCGGCTCTTTGTCCTTTGAGACCGCGGTCGAATATTTCAAAGTTCAGATGACGGCGGGCGAAAAGGCGGGTGCAGACCTTATATTCATCGAAACGATGATGGATCTTTACGAGGCAAAAGCCGCTCTTGTCGCGGCAAAGGAGAATACGTCGCTTCCCGTTTTTGTGACGATGACTTTTGAGGAAAACGGAAGAACGTTTACGGGTTGCGACGTGCCGTCTGCGGCAATCGCGCTTACGGCTTTCGGAGCAGACGCGATAGGCGTCAACTGCTCGGTAGGACCGGATAAACTGCTCTCCGTTGTTTCCGAAATGCGGAAATATACAACGCTGCCGCTTATCGCAAAACCGAATGCGGGGCTTCCCCGTGCGGACGGCAGTTACGATCTGACCCCCGCAGAGTTTGCCGCGCATACGGCGGAACTTGTAAAAGCGGGTGCGTGCGTCGTCGGCGGCTGTTGCGGCACGACGCCCGAACATATAAGACTTCTGAAAGAAAAACTTTTGAATACAAAGCCTCCCAAACGCCCGAAAACCGTTCCCGCCGGCGTTTGCTCTTCAACTAAACACGTCATTCTTTCCCGTCCCGTAACGGTTGGTGAAAGACTTAATCCGACGGGAAAAAAACTGCTCAAACAGGCGCTTATAGACGGCGATATGGGATATATTTGCCGTCAGGCGGTCGCACAGCAGGAGCAGGGGGCGGAAATTCTTGACATAAATGTCGGAGTACCCGGCGCAAATGAAGAAGAACTGATGAAAAAGGTCGTTTCGGCGGTTCGCTCCGTCAGCGATCTTCCGTTGCAGATAGACTCTTCCGACCCTGCCGCAATAGAAGCGGGGCTTCGCCTTGCGGGCGGTCGCTCGATAGTCAATTCCGTTAACGGCAAAGAAGAATCATTAAAAACTATACTTCCCATTGCGAAAAAGTACGGGGCGGTGGTCGTCGGGCTTGCGCTTGACGAAAACGGCATTCCCGAAACTTCCGAGGGCAGGGTGGCGATAGCGAAAAAGATCATCTCCCGCTGTGAAGCAGAGGGAATACCCCGCGCGGATATAGCGATAGACTGTCTGACGATGACGGTCGGTGTCGATTCCGAAAATCCGAGAATAACGCTTTCCGCTCTTGAAGAGGTAAAAAAACTCGGTGCAAAAACGGTGCTCGGCGTCAGCAACGTTTCGTTCGGTCTGCCGAGAAGAGATATTGTCAACAGAACATTTCTTGCGGCGGCGTTGAACAGGGGACTCGATCTTGCGATAATCAACCCCGGCGACACCGCCATGATAGAAACGATGGTTGCTTCACGACTTCTTTCGGGCTTTGACGAGGGCGGCGCGGAATATATAGAAAAATTTTCACAATCCGTAGCCGAAAAAATTCCGCAGGGAAGCGCGTATTCTCTTTCGGACGCGGTGGAACGCGGTCTTTGTGACGAAGCGACGGCGGCGATGAAAACGCTGTTGCGGACCGAGGACGCGCAGAACGTTATCAATACAGAATTGATTCCCATTCTCGACAATATCGGAAAACGCTACGAAGACGGCAAGATATATCTGCCGCAGCTTATGCGTTCCGCAGAAGCGGCAAGGGCGGCTTGCGACGTTGTCCGTGCGGCGCTGCCCGCGGCGGAAAACGGCTCGGAAGACATAGTTGTGCTTGCCACCGTTCACGGCGATATTCACGATATAGGCAAAAATATCGTGCGTTCTGTGCTTGAAAATTACGGTTTCAGAATAATAGATCTCGGCCGCGACGTTCCTGAACAGACCGTGGTTGATGCGGTTATCAAAAGCGGCGCAAAACTTTGCGGTCTCAGCGCCTTGATGACAACGACCGTGCCCGCGATGGAACAAACGATAAAACTGCTCAACGAGCAGGCTCCGTTCTGCAAAACGGTTGTCGGCGGCGCCGTTCTGACTGCCGATTATGCCGCAAAAATAGGCGCGGATTATTATTCGAAAGATGCGGCGGCAACGGTGCGTGCGGCAAAAGAGGTTTACGGTCGGAACTGACCGAAAGGAGTATATAATAAAATGGAATTTAAGTTTTCGAACAGAATAAGCGGCGTTCAGGGATCTGCCATAAGAGAAATATTCAAATACGGCAACCGTCCCGAAGTTATCAGCCTTGCGGGCGGCAACCCCGCACCCGAACTGTTTCCGTCCAAAGAATTTGCGGAAATACTTGCCGAAATACTTGCAAAAAAACCGACGGAAGCGCTTCAATACGGAGTGACGGAGGGGTATGCGCCGCTCCGCGAATACGTTAAAAAATTCATCGCCGAAAGGGAAAACATCGGCAGAGATTTTGATGAAACAATAATAGTTTCGGGCGGTCAGCAGGGAATAGACCTTGCAACGAAAGTGCTTGTCAACGAAGGCGACGCGGTTATAGTTGAAGAACCGAGTTTTATCGGCGCGTTGAACGCATTCCGCGCTTACGGCGCAAAACTTGTCGGCGTTCCCGTTAAAAACGACGGTATGGACATAGACGTCCTCGAACAAAAACTCAACGAGACCGAAAACGTCAAGATAATTTACACCATTCCCACTTTCCAGAACCCGTCGGGTGTAACTATGTCCGAGGAAAAAAGAAAGAAACTCTATGCGCTTGCAAAAAAACACGGCGTCGTTATTATCGAGGATAACCCGTACGGTGAACTGACGTTCGACGGCTCGAAAGTTCCGACGATAAAATCGGGCGACGATGAGGGCGTTGTTCTTTACAGCGGTTCGTTTTCAAAAATTCTGACCCCGGGAATCCGCGTCGGCTACATAACGGGTCACCGCGACCTTATCGCAAAAATGGTTATAGCAAAGCAGGTTTCGGACGTTCATACGCCCATGCTCACGCAGATGATGTCTTATGAGTTCCTGACGCGTTACGACCTTTCCTCGCATATCGAAAAACTCCGTGCGCTTTACGGCAAACGCTGCAAGACCATGCTTGACGCGATAGACGAGTATTTCCCTAAGACTGCGACAAGAACTTCTCCGAAAGGCGGACTTTTTGTCTGGTGCGACCTCTGTGACGGAACGGACACCGCGCCGCTTGCGAAAGAATGCGTGCAAAAGAATGTTCTTTTCGTTCCGGGCAGCACATTTATGGTTGATATGAACGCGCCGACTTCGACAATGAGACTGAACTATTCTTCGATGACAGAGGACAGAATAGTCGAGGGCGTGAAACTTCTCGGAAACGCAATAAAAGAATCGGAACTGTAAATAGAATAATCGGTTCTGTTTATAAAGTAACAAAAAGCGAAGATCTCCCTTGCGGAGGTCTTCGTTTTTTGTCAAGAACAAGCAGAGGGACATATAGTGATAGTGGAAAAGTCGGAATGAAACGGAGATGTAAAAAAAAGTGACATTAAAAACATTGCGGGAACTTCCCGTCGGGGATGAGTGCCGAGTGGTCGGAACCGCTTTCCGAGGTTCGGAAAAAAGGCGAATGCTCGATCTCGGAATAGTTCGCGGAACGAAAGTGAAAGCGCTTCACAAAAGTCCCTGCGGAGATCCCGTGGCATATATGATAAGAGGTGCCGTTCTTGCCGTTCGCGGTTCGGACGCGGAAAAAATATTTATCGGATACAGGTGATTTTTATTGGGCTTGACAAATTCTTCTACGGGTTTTTTCGTTGCGGGCGAAAGAAGCGAAAAATGCGGGGATTATATCGTTGCGCTTGCGGGAAACCCGAATGTCGGAAAAAGTACGGTGTTCAATGCGCTGACGGGACTTAAACAGCATACGGGCAACTGGCCGGGAAAGACCGTCGGAAACGCGGTGGGAAAGTATTTATATAAAGGAAAGGAATATTCGCTTGTTGACGTTCCCGGCACATATTCTCTTCTTGCAAATTCCGCGGAAGAGGAAATAGCGCGTGATTTTCTTTGCTTCGGAGACTGCGATTGCCGAATAATCACGGTTGACGCGACCTGTCTTGAAAGAAATCTTAACCTTGTTTTGCAGATACTGGAATTTACCGACCGTGCGGTTGTGCTTCTGAACCTGATGGACGAAGCGAAAAAGAAAGGAATACATATCGACATCGACGAGCTTTCTCTGCAACTCGGTGTTCCCGTTATTCCCGCCGCCGCAAGGTCGGGCAAAGGGCTTGACAAACTGAAAGATGCCGTGCGCTGTGTGTGCGAGGGCAAAAAGTGCTATGTGCCGTGTATTCTTTACGGAAAAGAGACGGAAGAAACCGTGCGCGCGCTTTCGGACATTGTTGCGGAAACGGCAACGGGGCTGCTTTCTCCCCGCTGGATCGCGCTTAAATTTCTTGAACGGAACGAGACGTTGAACGCACGAATATGCGAATATACCAAAACCGACTTTTCGGCAGATGAACGCATCGAACGGCTCATTTCGCAAACGAATGGAGAAGAATTTCTTGAAGAAGAGGTCGGAACGGTTGTTGCCCGCGTCGAACAGATAGCCGCGCTGTGTCTTCATTCGCCGCCGAATGCCGATAGGCGCGACCGCAGGGCAGACAGGATTTTGACATCTCCTCTGACGGGTATTCCCGTTATGCTTGCGCTTTTTGCTTTGATACTGTGGATAACGGTCGTCGGCGCAAACTATCCGTCCGAGTTGCTGTTTCGGGGCTTTGCATTCCTCGGTGAAAAATTTCGCGGGCTTTTGCAGGCAATATCCGCTCCTCCCGCAGTTGTCGGCTGTATCACAGATGGGATATATCTGACGCTGACATGGGTGGTTTCTGTAATGCTCCCGCCCATGGCAATATTTTTTCCGATGTTTACGCTTCTTGAAGACGTCGGATATTTGCCGCGTATAGCATTTAACCTCGACGGGCTTTTCCGTCGTGCGGGCGCTCACGGCAAGCAGTCTTTGACCATGTGTATGGGCTTCGGCTGCAATGCCTGCGGAATAACGGGCTGCCGCATTATAGACTCTCCCCGTGAACGCGCAATCGCGCTTCTGACAAACAACCTCGTTCCCTGCAACGGACGGTTTCCGACGCTTATCGCGCTGATCTCCATGTTTTTGGTCGGGTCTGCCGTCGGCGGTGCAAGATCGTTCCTTTGTGCCGCTATACTGCTCGGCATAATAGTATTGTCTGTGCTTTCCACCCTCGGCGCGTCAAAATTCCTGTCCTCGACATTCCTGAAAGGCAAGCCGTCCTCTTTTACTCTTGAACTGCCACCGTACCGTGTTCCCAAAATAGGCAGCGTCATCGTTCGCTCCGTCCTTGACAGAACTCTGTTCGTTCTCGGCAGAGCAGTCGTTGTTGCCGTGCCCGCAGGACTGTTGATTTGGCTGCTTGCGAATATTCATGTTTCGGATACGACCTTGCTGGCATCTTTAACGGCTGTTCTCGACCCTCTCGGCAAAGCACTCGGACTCGACGGCGCAATAATCCTGGGGCTTGTTCTCGGCTTTCCCGCAAATGAGATAGTTTTGCCGATAATTCTGATGTGTTACATGAACAGTGGTGCGCTTGTTCAGTATGAAAGCCTTGACGCATTACGTTCGCTTCTTATTTCAAACGGTTGGACTATGTGCACGGTCTTATGTCTTTTGGCAGCGTTTTTGTTCCGTTTTCCGTGTGCGACATCGTGTCTGACTGTTTACAAAGAAACAAAAAGCGTTAAAATGACCGCCGCCGCGTTCGCCCTCCCCACCGTTATGGGCATTATTGCCTGTATTCTTATCAAAACTTTGTTTGTTATTTTCGGTTGACAAAGTTCTCGGCATACTGTATAATACCGTAAGAAACTATTTTTATCGAATTTTGCGGAGGTATGCGCTATGCTGCTTTGTCAAAGACCGCCGATGGGCTGGAACTCTTGGAACACGTTCGGTCCGCTCGTAAACGAGCAGATCGTTTTGGAAACCGCCGATAAGTTTGTCGAACTCGGACTTCGTGACGCAGGTTACGAATACATCGTTATCGACGACTGCTGGCCTGCTATGGAAAGAGTTGACGGAAAACTCGTTCCCGACCCGGAAAAGTTCCCTCACGGAATGAAATACGTTGCCGATTACGTTCACTCAAAAGGCTTGAAATTCGGTATTTATTCAAGCGCAAGCACGCGCACCTGCAAAGGCTACCCCGCAAGTTTCGACCATGAGTTCGAAGATGCGAAGACGTTTGCCGAATGGGGCGTGGACTATCTTAAATACGACTATTGCTACAAACCCCAGTCGATAGATTATCAGATTCTTTATCGCAGAATGGGGCTTGCTCTCCGCTCCTGCGGCAGGGACATCGTTTATGCCGCCTGCAACAGTCTGCCCGACGTTCACGATTGGATAAGACCGACAGGCGCACATCTTTACAGAACCACGACCGACATTCTCGACAACATCGTCAGCATAAGAGACATCGCGTACAGCCAACTTGATAAAATAGGTCTTTCCGCGACCGGCTGCTACAACGATATAGATATGCTTGTAGTGGGAATGTACAACAAGGGCAACGTTGCCTGCGGCGGCTGTACCGACGACGAATATACCATGCACTTCGCTCTTTGGTGTCTGCTCGGCGTTCCTCTTATGATAGGCTGCGACATCAGAAACACGACCCCGCAGATGATAGACCTTTTGAACAACAAAGAGCTTATCCGTATAAATCAGGACGCGGAATGCCGTCCGCCGATGATTATAAGCGGCAAAAACCCCGACGGCACCAACAGCGCAAAACTCATTCTCTTCCGCTTGCTTGAAGACGGTGAATATGCCCTCGGAGTTTTCAATTTCACGGACGGTGACGCACGTCCCATCCGCGTGGAACTCTTCGACATCGGTCTTTCTCTCGGTTGCGGAAAGGCGCTTGAACTTGTTGACGTCATGAGCGGCGAAAGGTTTGAAAACGTGACGGAAACGTTCTCCCCGCCGATGAACTATCACGCCTGCCGCGTGTTCAGATGCAGAATCGTAGACGCAAAGTAGTATACTTATCTTGCGCTCTCACAGGCAAGGACATACCCTTCTTAAAATATTTGATGTTTGACTTTTACCCGTCGTTTTCGGCGGGTAAATTTTTTTTCTTTCAAAATCAATTTTTCGGTCATAAATGAGAGCGAACGAGAAAAACGGAGAAAAAACGAGATATTTTTAGATAATCATAAAAAACACATTAACCGAAAAACGGCGTTATCTGATTTTGACTTTCTTTGACTTTTATTAAATTTGACTTTCTCTGACTTTTGATGTATAATATACGCAGAAAATGAGAAAGAGGAAAAATGAGGTGACAGTCAAATGAAATCAAGCGATTTGATAAGCGCGTTTATAAAACAGATGCTTGAACAGCAGGGCGGCAATGTCGAACTTCGCAGAAACGAACTTGCGCAGCGTTTCGATGTCGTTCCCTCGCAGGTAAGTTATGTTATAACGTCGCGGTTCACCCCCGAACACGGATATGTGACCGAAAGCCACAGAGGCGGCGGCGGATATATCCGCATACGCAGAGTGGAATATAACGACGGAAATGCGCGGATAATGCATATAGTAAATTCGATAGGAAAAAGCGTCAATATGTTCGACGCGGGGCTGTTTCTGAAAAATATGGAAGAATACGGATATATTTCTCCGCAGGCTCATATAATCATCAGAGCGGCGACTTCCGACAACGCTTTGGCTTCCGTGCCGCAGGAAAACAAAGATGAAGTAAGAGCGGCGATACTTAAAAATTGTCTGTTATCATTGAAATAAGGGGTTGATCTTATGTTGTGTGAAAATTGCAAGAAAAATGTTGCCACTACTTATCTGAAACAAACCGTAAACGGAAAAACAAATGAAATATTCCTTTGCTCCGAGTGTGCTCAAAAACTCGGACTTGACTCGGGCTTCGGGTCTTTCGGATTCGATATGCTTCCCAAATTCTTCGGAGCGTCAAACGAACTTTCGGAACTCCGCTGTCCGTCCTGCGGAATGCTTTTCAGCGAAATCGGAAAAAACGGTCGTGTAGGCTGCGACCAATGCTATGAAACTTTTGCAGACAGACTTGCACCCGCGCTGAACCGTATGCACGGCAATAAAAAGCACGCCGGCAAAATTCCGTCATCTTTTTCGGGCGGCAGAAGCGACGAGGCGGAAGATCTCCGTTCCCAACTCCAAAAAGCGATCGACGAAGAACGTTTTGAGGACGCGGCGCGCCTGAGAGACGAAATAAAGAAAAACGACGAAAATAACGGGAAAGGGGAATAAGTATGGACAGCACAATGATTTCTTCGAGAATAAGACTTGCAAGAAATATCAGGGGCATTCCCTTTACGGGAAGAATGACCGTTGAGCAGAAAAAAGCGGTCTGCACAAAAGTCAAAGAAGTTGCGTCCGCGATTCCCGGTTATAAATTCGATTATATAGATATGGAAAACGTGACCGCCATACAGGCGGGTTCCATGGTGGAAGAACACCTTATCAGCGTTGAGTTTGCAAACAACCGCGAGGGCGAGGGACTTCTGCTTGACAGAAAACACAACGTTTCCGTAATGATAAACGAGGAAGACCATCTGCGCATACAGGTTCTCGGCAGAGGCGAAAAACTTGCGACGCTCTATGAAACGGCGTCCGAGATAGACGACGCGCTTGACGAAAAACTGCACTTTGCGTTTTCCGAAAAACTCGGTTATCTGACCCATTGTCCCACAAACCTCGGCACGGGACTTCGGGCAAGCGTTATGATGCATCTTCCCGCACTGCACGAAAGCGGTCTGATAAACAAGATAATAAACACCGTTTCGCAGGTCGGTCTGACCGTTCGCGGAATGTACGGCGAGGGATCCGAACCCGCAGGCTGCGTTTATCAGGTCTCCAATCAGATAACGCTCGGAATAAGCGAAAAGGACACTATCGAACGCCTTGAAGACATAGTGCGCCAGATTGCGAGAAACGAAGCGGCGCTTCGCGAAAAGATGCTTGAAAACATATCTATCGAGGACAGAGTTTTCCGTTCTTACGGAATAGCGCGCGAAGCAAGAATAATGTCCTCACAGGAATTTATGAAACTTATGAGCGATATCCGTTTGGGTATCGAGGGCGGTCTTCTGAATCTTGATACAAAAGTTCTTGACGAACTTTGCATCAAAGTTCAGCCTTACACGCTTATGCTTTACGGCGGCGAGGGTATGGAGATACGCCAACGTGATATAAAACGCGCGGAGATAGTCCGCGATAAATTGAAGGAGTGATAATTATGGCGAACAACTTTTCCGAAAATTCCACCCGTGCTTTGAACCTTGCGCTTGAAGCCGCAAGACAGTTCGGTCACGGATATATAGGCACAGAACATTTGCTGCTCGGTCTTCTCCGTGCAGACGGCGGCGTTTCTTCAAAAGTTCTGCTCGATGCGGGACTTACCGATGAATTTGTCGTTGAAAGAATCAAAGAAAACGTAGGTGTCGGCGTTCCCTCCGATGTCTCGGGTCAGGATATGACACCGAGACTGAAAAGAATCCTCGAAATGTCGTTCGTCGAAGCTCGTCGGACGGGTAATTATATAATCGGAACGGAACATATCCTCATGTCCCTGCTTGAAGAGCCGAATTGCCAGGCGGTCGAGATAATCGAATCCGCAGGTATAGACATTCGTTCTCTTTATTCCGATGTTATCGAAAGTATGGGACTTTCCGTTGCGGGCGACACAGACCGTGACGGTCAAAAACACGGCACCGCGAAAAAGAGCGGCGGCAAGAACACCCCGAACCTGAACTCTTACGGTACGGATCTGACCGAAATGGTTCGCGAAAACAAGATTGACCCGATTATAGGCAGAGGCACGGAGATAGAAAGGGTAATTCAGGTTCTTTCGAGAAGAACAAAGAACAATCCCTGTCTTATAGGTGAGCCCGGCGTAGGCAAAACGGCGATAGCCGAGGGACTTGCGCAGCACATCATTGAGGGCAGCGTTCCCGAACCGCTGAAAAACAAGAGAGTCGTAACCCTCGACATCGCTTCAATGATCGCGGGCAGCAAATACAGAGGTGACTTTGAAGAGCGTCTTAAAAACGTTATCGAAGAAGTTAAAAAAGAGGGTAATGTCATTCTGTTCATCGACGAACTTCACGTTCTTGTCGGTGCAGGCAGCGCAGAGGGCGCGATGGACGCGGCAAATATCCTGAAACCGTCCCTTGCAAGAGGTGAGATTCAGGTCATAGGCGCAACCACGCTTGACGAATACAAGAAACATATCGAAAAAGACGCGGCGCTTGAACGTCGTTTCCAACCGATAATCGTTTCCGAACCCTCCGAAGAAGATGCCATAGCCATTTTGAAAGGTATCAGAGACAAATATGAGGCTCATCACGGCGTCAAAATTTCCGATGAAGCCATCGAAAGTGCGGTAAGACTTTCGAGCCGTTATATCAGAGACCGTTTCCTTCCCGATAAGGCGATAGACCTTATGGATGAAGCTGCGTCCAAACTCCGCATGAAGAATCTGACCGCTCCGCCGGATATGAAGAGTAAAGAAGAAGAAATCAAGAGAGTTGCAGGCGAAAAAGAAAACGCCGTCAGAAATCAGGATTTCGAAAAAGCCGCAACACTCCGTGACAAGGAAAAAGTTCTTGCTTCCGAACTCGAAGAGATGAAGAAGAATTGGAACTCCGAAAGCGGCAAAGAAAAATTGACGCTGACTGCCGAAGACATTGAAGATGTCGTAACGCAGACCACGGGTATTCCCGTTAAAAAACTCGTTCACGAAGAAAGCGAAAGACTTCTCAACATGGAGAACATTCTTCATAAGAGAGTTGTCGGTCAGGATGAAGCCGTAAACGCCGTTGCGAGAGCAATACGCAGAGGCAGAGTCGGACTCAAAGACCCGAAGAGACCTATCGGTTCGTTCCTGTTCCTCGGTCCTACCGGTGTCGGCAAGACCGAACTTTCGAAAGCTCTTGCCGAGGTTCTGTTCGGCGATGAGAGCGCAATGATAAGAGTTGATATGTCGGAGTACATGGAGAAGCATACCGTGTCCAAAATGATAGGTTCTCCTCCGGGGTACGTCGGCTTTGACGACGGCGGTCAGTTGACCGAAAAAGTCCGCAGAAAGCCGTATTCGGTAATCCTCTTCGACGAGATCGAAAAGGCTCACCCCGACGTTTTCAATATCATGCTTCAAATCCTTGACGACGGCAGACTGACCGATGCAAAGGGCAGAACCGTTGATTTCAAGAACACGGTCATCATCATGACGTCCAATATCGGCGCAAAGACGATAACCGATTCGAAGAAACTCGGATTTACCCCCGCAGAGGATAATTTCGACAGAAATCAGGAGACTATAAGAGAAAACGTCATGGACGAACTCAAACGTTCGTTCAGACCGGAATTTCTGAACCGTATCGACGATATTATCGTGTTCAAACAACTTGACCGCGAGGATATCAAGAAGATCGCTTCCAGACTTTGCGACAGCGTTGTCAAGAGCCTTAAAGAACTCGGTATAACGCTTAGCGTGGAGGATTCCGCGATAGATGTCCTTGTTGAAAAGGGCTTTGACGTGACTTACGGTGCCCGTCCGCTCAAACGTGCCATTCAGTCTCTTATTGAAGATAAAATGGCTGAAAAAATGCTTGAAAAGACGTTCTCCGAGGGCGACGAAGTCGTTGCGAGAGGCGAGGACGGCAAGATCGTTTTTGCAAAGAAAGGCGAAGATCCTGTGGCTGAAACGACCGAACCGAAAGCCGAAGCAGAACCCGAAGACAAGGGTAATGCAGAAGCATAATGACAATAAAAATCGAGGTTCCCTCAAAAAGGGAACCTCATTTTTTTGTTGCAGGTTTCAGTTTGTTTCCTCTTCCGCCGCGGTGGTTTGTTGTGTAACGGGCGTTACTTCCTCAGGGTCGGGTTCTTTGAACAGATACGGTTTTCCGTTTTTGCCGAGCATGATGAATATTATCGCAAAAATAATGAATATCCAAAAAGCGAACGAACCGAAAAACGCTTTTCTTGCTTCCTGCTTTTTCAAGCCCGCTCCGTCACAATCTTTTCTGATAAACTTGAATCCGCATATTTTGAAAAGCACGGCAACGGCGCAGAGTGCGACAACCGCGCCTCCGACTGCGACAAACGGGAATATTTTATCGTAAAGCGTCTCATTGCGAAGTCGAAGAATCCAAAGCAGCGACATAAGCAGATGCGATGCGGCGTTTATCGTGTATGTCAAAATTATTGAATCGGTTTTGAGATAGAGCCAGCCGAGCAGAAGTCCGAGAACGAAGAAGTACGGTATCTGCTGAAAAGATTTGAAACAAAAACCGTTGAACAGCCCCGAAAGCACGACCGCAAAAGCATAACTTTGTTTGCGTATGTCTCCGATAACGATTCCGCGAAAAGATATTTCGTGGAAAAACGGCGGGATAAGCGTTGCCGCGGCAACAAAAACGGCTTGTGTAAGAATGCTGTCTCCCGTGAAAGGAGCGGCTTCATTTACCGTCAGCCCCGCATTTCGCAGTGCCGATACGGCAAGCGCGCCGAGATAGTTGAACGAGACCGAAATGCCGAGACCCGCGAGTATTCCGAGCACATAATGCGTAGGCTTTGCCGCAGAGCCTTTGTTTGTGAAATATCTGCCGCTTGATTTATATTTTATGACATTGTAGATAAGAAACGGCACATAGATTCCGACACCCGCATACAGGAAGTCGATGATTATTCTCAAACAACTTTTCCATTCGCTGTCGGGGGTGACGAGCGCATTCGGATAAACTCCGAAAACGGGAATTGCCGCAAACATAAAAATTCCCGCAATGAGCAGTGTATTGAAGACTTCTTTCAGAAAATCTTTGTGCTGCTGTTCCTTGAAAGTGACAAATTTTTCCTGTTTCCGTTTACGGCTCATTCGGTGTCCTCCGCAGATTCGCGCAGATGACCCTGCTGCTCCATATCTTCAAATCCGCTCTGGCGAAGAGCCTCGTAAACGACTATCGCAACCGAGTTCGAGAGGTTCAGGCTGCGCAGGTTTCCCATCATCGGTATTCTGACGCAATCTTTGTAATGCTCTTTAAGCAATGCTTCGGGCAGTCCCTTGCTTTCGCGTCCGAAAAGAATAAAGCAATCGTCGGGATAATCCGTCTGCGTATGGTTTTTTGAAGATTTTGTCGAGGCAAGGCGCATGGGCTTGCCCTTTGCAAATTCAAGAAAATCGGCAAGGCTTTCATGCACCGTCACATCAAGATATTTCCAATAATCGAGTCCCGCACGTTTAAGGTGCGTGTCGTCTATCGAAAATCCGAGAGGCTTTACCAAATGCAGGCTTGCGCCCGTGCAGGCGCAGGTTCTGGAAATGTTGCCTGTATTCTGCGGAATTTCGGGCTCGACAAGCACTATATTCAGATGTTTCATCTTTTGTTTTATCCTTTTGATTTGTTTTGACAGAATTATTATACAACAACGAATGTCGTTTTTCAAGTTTAATTGTGTGACAAATAATGGCGCAAAAGGCGAAAATCCTCTTCCGAAAGATTTCTAAACGCAAATAAATGTGAAAAAGCGTTAAAAAAAATGGTTACTTTGTAAAAATGTATTGCATTTCGAAAAAAAATATAGTATTATATGTATGATATATTCGACCCGGAGGTTCATTATGGCGGAAGAAAGCGGAGGATCCTTGTTTGAGGTTCCCGAAGAAGCGTTATTCATAAGAGTTCCCCGCGGCAGGCTTATAGGCGTTGCCTCGGCATTTCTTGTGTTTGTTGTACTTATAGGCGCGTTAACAGGTATGCCTTTGGGCGGCGCAATGGGACTTATGCTCATATTCACAGGTCCGCTTGCGGTTATATGCGTTTATTTTATAGTTATGTTTTCCCATGTATGGAAAGCGTATCATTATTCGATGGTGCTATACGTTCTTATCTATGTGATAGGCTTTGCTCTGTCGTTGGTTATACCTATGCTGCTTTATTACGGCGGTAAATAGTTCAGTAAAAAAGATTTCTATTGATACATATTTTGGAGGAAATAAAAATGGTTAACCTGTTTTATCCCAACGAGGAAGCGAAAAACAGCAAACTGAAAAACATCGAATATTATAAACAGCTCGGTTTCGATCAGGGACTTGTGTTCGGAACCATGCGTCTTTTCGGTTCGCTCGGGGACAGCAATAAACTTATAGATTATGTTACCACCGACGTTGAAACCATCAAATACAGGCAGCAGGTGTTTGACGACTTCAAAAAGAACACTTCTTTCAGGGCTGCAATAGAGAAGATGATCCCGCACTTGCAGGAACTTCTTGACATGAGAAAGCAGAACAAAGAAAGCGGCGACACCACCGCTCATCTTTACAGCATCTGCGATATGGAACTTTATTTCTCTACTCTGACAGATCTTGACGCTATCTTCAAGGAAGCGACGGGACTTCAATCCCAGGCTCTTATAGATTTCGGAAAATTCATTTCAGAAAAAGTTTCCGCTCCCGAATTTGCAAGCATGAAACAGCGCGTTGAAGTTGCAATGGATGAAGTTAAAAACATCAAATCCATAACGCTCGGCATCAACCTTGACGCACAACTTTATCCGAAGGAAGCGGGCATTGTTTCCATAAACAAAGACGTATACAAATCGGGCAACGTGGTTGACAAAGTTCTTCGTGCGGAAATCAAGGACGACGCATATACCTGCATGGCTCCGCTTGAGATGGTTACCAGAGGTATGGCTCCCGATGAAGTCAACGCCGTATATGATGCGCTTAACAACGCACTTGATGTTATGTACAAGGCATCCGTTAAGAAATTCCAGCCGATGGTTGCGGAATTCCTTGCGGAAAATCTTGACTTCCTTTCCGACATCGTTGAGCAGTTGACGTTCTACGTTTCGGGCTGTATGCTTTTCGACAAACTCAAAGTAAGTTACAGACTCGGCGTTACCAAACCCATAGTTCACTCCATGCAGGAGCATGTTCTTCACCTTACCGGTGTTTACAATCCGATCTACGCTATCAGAGAGACCAAGAGAGACCTTGTTGTCAATAACGTTATCTTTGATAAAGTCGGTGACATTTATGTTCTTACCGGAGGCACAAAGACAGGTAAAACGCTGTTCACGCAGTCTGTCGGTATCGCGCAGATAATGTTCCAGCTCGGTATGTATGTTGCCGCTGACAAGGCTGAAATGAGCCCGGTTGACAACGTATTTGCTCTTTGCCCGATGGATACGGGTGACAAGAACAGAAAACTTGTTGAGGCCGACTGCGAAATGATCGCAGAAATGCTTCCGCAGATCACTTCCGATTCGCTTGTTCTTTTCGACGGCGTTCTTGCTGCCGCTTCCAACGTTGAGGCGACCTACATTCTTGAAAATGTTCTTCAAGTTGTCGCAGGTAAGAAATGCAGAGGTATTCTTTCCACAGCATTCGCCGACATTGCGGAATCCGCAGACGAAATCAACAAGAAAACGAACGGTTCCAAAGTCGATACGCTTGTTGCACGCGTTGAACATGAAAGAGCAATGTACATCATGGACAGAGAGCGTCCCGAGGGCGGTATCTTTGCAAAAGAGATCGTTCAGAAGTACAATCTTTCCGCAGAATAATCGACATACAAACTATAAAAAATCGAATCACGGCTTTTTCGGAAGCCGTGATTTTTTGCGCAAAAAAACGTCTATGTAGCAGTTCTGATGAATAAATCGAACCGTTTTTCGGATAATCAAAATAGGTATCAAATAACGGGAACGGTGAATATGCGCATATATGATTTGAAAGTCGAACACAAAACGGAACCTTTGGGTATTGACGGGAACGATCCGTTGTTTTCTTTTCTCTGCGACGAGGGCGGAACTTTTTCCGTCGCTGTTTTCGATTCCGACGGAAACGCAGTTGCCGAAAAGGCTGTTGCTGCGCCCGAAAACGGCGGTTTTCGCTTCGGTCGCAGTTTTTGCGGACGGTTTGAATGGACGGTCTCTTTCGGGAGCAAAAAGAGTTCTTCCCGTTTCGAAACGTTCGAAAAATTTGACGCTCCTTTCATTACTCCGAAAGATAAAACGTTGTTTTCTCCGTATGTTTTTCGCGGTTTCACACTTGAAAAACGCCCTGTTTCGGCGCGCCTGAAAATAACCGGACTCGGACTTTATCGCGCTTTTCTGAATGGGAAAAGAGTAGGAAAAACATATCTGACCCCGGGCTTTAACGATTACGGCTCATATCTGCGTGTCGGGACTTACGATGTAAGCGAAATGCTTGACGAGGGAGAAAATGAACTCGGAGTTTTTCTCGGCGACGGCTGGTATCGCGGAGAAATAGGTCTTGAAAGGAAAAAAGAGGTTTACGGCTCCGAATATCAGGTTGCCGCCGAGTTGGTCTTGACATTTGCGGACGGCACGGTGGCGGCACTGCAAACGGACGAAAATTGGCGCGCCCGCGCAAGTTCCTGCGTGGAAAACTCGATATACGACGGTGAAAAACACGATTTTACACACCCGACGGAGCACTCTTGCGAATGCGTATTTTCGAACGCACATTTCCCGACTTGCCCCGATTTCGGCGCGCCGACAGTCGAAAAAGCAATATTGAAACCTGCGCTTATCATAAGCCCGAAAGGCGAATATATTCTCGATTTCGGACAGAATTTTGCGGGGTTTGTTCGCTTTTCGGGTATGCTCCGACACGGACAAATGCTGAAAATATCTCACGGCGAAGTGTTGCAGGACGGCTGTTTTTACAATGAAAATCTGCGTTCCGCAAAAGCCGTTGCGGAGTATGTCGGAGACGGAAAAGAACGTGTGTACGAACCGATGTTCACATATTTCGGGTTCAGATATGCGCTTGTCGAGGGACTTGACGCAGTTTCCGTCTCTGATTTTGAGGGCGTGGTACTCAGCGCGGATATTCCTCGGGCGTGTTTGTGCAAAACTGCGGACAACGACATTAACATCCTTATAGAAAACACATATCGAGGGCAACTTTCCAATTTTATAGATGTTCCGACGGATTGCCCGCAGCGCGACGAAAGGCTCGGTTGGACAGCCGACGCGCAGGTATTTGCCTCGACCGCTTGCTTTAATTCGGACTGCTACTCTTTTTACAAAAAGTATTTGCGCGACTTGCGTGACGATCAGACGCTTTATTATGCGGGTGATTTTCCGATGTACAGTCCGTCTCTTATCGGAACGCCTCCCGCTGGCGGTGCGGTCTGGGCTGACTGCGGCGTTATTCTGCCGTGGAAGTTGTATGAGTTTTACGGCGATATCGTCCTTTTACAGAACTGTTTTAAGATGATGACGGATTATGTTTCCGTTCTCCGCGAACGGGATATTGAACAGGGCGACAGAGGACTTGTAACGGAAGGCTTTGCTTTCGGAGATTGGCTTGCCCTTGACGGACTTGACGAGACGGCAATGGTCGGCGCGACAGACAAAGGCTTTATAATGAGCGTTTACTATTATAATTCCGTAAATCTTACGGCGAAAGCCGCCGATGAACTCGGGCGTCCCGAACGCCGCGAACTTTTTTTGCTTGCGGGCAGAATAAGAAACGCGATACTGAACGAATATTTTTCTCCTGCGGGCAGACTTGCGCTCGACACTCAAACGGCGTATGTTTTAAGCCTGTATTACGGCATATATCGGATAAAAGAGCCTGTTGTCGCCGCCTTTGAAAAACGTCTTCAACGCGACGGGTATAAACTGACAACGGGCTTTGTGGGAACGCCGCTGCTGCTTCCCGCCTTGTTTGACGCGGGACTGACAACGGACGCTTACAGAATACTTCTGAACCGTGAATATCCCGGCTGGCTTTATGAGGTCGGGCTCGGTGCGACTACCGTTTGGGAAAGGTGGAACTCTCTGCTTCCTAACGGCAAGGTCTCCGAAACGGGAATGAACTCATTCAATCATTATGCTTACGGCTCGGTTTGCGAGGCGGTCTATACCCGTATAGCGGGGCTTCGGCTCGGTGAAGCGGGGTGGAAGAGCGCCGTTATCGAACCGTGTCCGCACCGTTTTATGCGTTCCGCGGAGATAGAGTATATTGCGCCGACAGGCAAATGGAAAGTCAAATGGAATCTTGATATCGAAAAAGAAAAATTGTTTATTAACATGGTCGTTCCCGCAGGCTGCACGGCACGGATAAACATTTTCGGAAAAACCGTTTCCGAAGTGTCGGACGGCGAATATTCTTTTGAAGTCCCCGTTCCCGCAGATATAAGTTTTCCGTTTTCGTGCGACACTCCCAATATCGACATTATGGCATTCGAGCCGACAAAATCGCTTCTGAAAAAATATCTGTACCCGATATATGCCGCATGTGAAAAAGGTTCGCGCGCATTTCTTCTTGAAACCGTCCGTTCCTGTGCGATAGCGTTCGGGATAGGTGAAACAGACGAAAATTTTTCCGAATATGAAAATAAAATACGCAGGATCAAAGCATAATAAAAGAGAAAAAGTATTGCAGCGGCTTTTTGCCGCCTGTGCGGAGAATTACGGATATGACGGAAAACAGAACAGTTATGAAAATATCCTCACTGACAAAAACTTTCGGACCCGTTGTCGCGCTTGACAATGTAAGCCTTGAAGTCAGGCGCGGCGAAGTTCGGGGACTTATCGGCGAAAACGGCTCGGGAAAATCCACTGTCACCTCGATATTTTCGGGTATGCAGGGATTTGACAGCGGAAAAATGGAATATATGGGAAAACTGTGGCGTCCCCGTTCAATGCATGACGCTCTTTTGCACGGGGTGGGAATGATTGTTCAGGAAAACGGAACCGTGCCGGGTATAACGGTTGCGGAAAACCTGTTTTTGAACGACAGCAGAAGATTTTCAAAAGGCAAGTTCGTCAGCGGCTCGGATATGACAAAAGCCGCGCAAAATGCGCTTGACGAAATAGGCGCCGACCATATCGACGCAAAAACAGTAACGGGAAAACTCGATATGCAGGACAGAAAACTTGCGGAAGTCGCAAAAGTAATGCTCCACGACCCGCAGATTCTTGTCGTTGACGAAACGACGACGGCGCTTTCGCAGCGCGGAAGAGACATAATATACGGGCTTATGCAACGGATGAAAGATGAAGATAAAGCCGTGGTCTTTATCTCTCACGATCTCGATGAAATTATGGAAAAGTGCGATACGTTGACGGTGCTCCGTGACGGAAAAATAATCAGAACTTTCGAAAAAAACGAATTTGATGCCGACCTGATAAGAACTTCGATGATAGGCAGGCAACTTCAAGGCGATTACTATCGTTCGGACGTTGACCCTACGCATTTTTCCGCGGTGTCCGTCGAAGTGCGCGACGTGACGCTCGGAGATAAGTTGAAAGGGGTGTCTTTTGAAGCTTACAAAGGTGAGATCCTCGGCATAGGAGGCCTTTCGTCCTGCGGAATGCACACGCTCGGAAAAGTTTTGTTCGGGGCGGAAAAGCCGACGTTTGGGAGCGTTCTTGTGAACGGAAAACCTCTGAAAGACCCTCGTTCCGCAATGAAAGCGGGCGTCGGTTATGCCGCAAAGGACAGAGATGTCGAATCACTTTGTCTCGCCGCGTCGATAAAGGATAACATTTCGTCCGTCGGTATGGATAAATTTGTGACGGCGGGATTTTTGCTTCTGCCGCAAAAAGAAAAGAAGTATGTAGCCGAAAGAATCGGGGATATGCAGGTAAAATGCTTTTCTCCAAATCAGCCGGTGTCCGAACTTTCGGGCGGAAACAAGCAGAAAGTCGTTTTTTCCAAATGGCTCGGTTACGGTTCGGACATACTTGTTCTCGACTGTCCGACGCGCGGAATAGACATAGGCGTAAAACAGATGATGTACTCTCTTATGTATAAAATGAAAAACGAGGGCAAAACAATAATAATGATATCCGAAGAACTTTCGGAACTTATCGGTATGTCTGACAGGCTTCTGATAATGAAAGACGGCAGGGTGACAAAAGAGTTTTTTCGTAACGCGGAACTTTCCGATGCCGATATTATCGGATATATGGTATAAGGGGATGACGGTATGTCGGATATTGGAACAAACGAAAACGTACTGACCGCCGAGACCCTTTTGCGGCGACGGAAAAGGGCGTTGCGGACAGGGCGCATCGTTCGTCTTGCTCCCGTTATCGCGTGCGTCGTTCTCGGCGCAGCGTATCTTTCGGCGGCGGCAGCGAAAGGCTACGACCTGGCGATTGGGCTGCAAGGCGTTGTCTCTGACGCCTGCCTTGTCGCGCTTGTCGCAACGGGCGCAACATTCATTTTTTCATCTGGTTCGTTTGACCTGTCGCTCGGCTCGAATATGCTGATAAGCGCCATTGTCGGCGGGCTTGTCTGCAAACAAACGGAAGATATATTGCTTTCGGCGCTTGTCTGCATTGCCGTTGCCGTGGCTCTTTCCGTGCTGAACTCCGTTCTTGCGTCGTTTTTCAATCTGCCCGTATTCATTATGACGATAGTTATGATGAACGTATATTCATCTGTCGCGACATTGATGATAACCCTGTTCGGCACAAACGCAAAGATATCCGTGCCGATGCGGCTTGTAAAAGACCTGAACACCACCTCTTTTCGGCTTGTTCTTCTTGTCGCGTTCGAACTCTTCTGCTGTTTTCTGTTCTACTTTACAAAACTCGGCAGAAAAGAGAGGTTTCTCGGCGGTAACCCCGTATGCGCACGGCTCTCGGGCATAAACGCAAAAAAACTGACGGTTCTTTCGTTCGCTCTTGCCGGTATCGGGATAGGACTTGCGGCTTTTGCGATGATAGTCGAGACACCGACGCTTTCGTCATCATCGGGTTCGACCGTGGGCATGAATATGCTCATCGCGCTTGTTTTCGGCGGAATGAACATGAACGGAGGACCCGAATCGCGAATGTATTCGGCACTTTTGGGCGCATTTTCCATGGCGCTCCTCGATTCGTTTATGAATATTTTCGTGACGGGAAGTTGGTATCTGCAAATCGTCAAGGGCGCACTTTTTATCGCGGTCGTCACGCTGTTCTCCGTCGGCAACCGCAGCCGAGTATTAAAACGGTAATATTTTGGAGGTCAATATGAAAAAATCATTTATGAAAACAATATGTCTGGCGCTGTTTGCGGCGATATTTCTGACTGTCGCATCTTCCTGCAAAAAGGGCAGCGGAGACAAAGGCAACATTGATGAACAAAAGACGCTGAAAATAGGGGTGCTTCGGGAGGACGATTCCTCCGACGAAGCGAGCGCATGGGAAAAATACTTGAAAACGGTCGGAAAAGCTTTGAATATGACCGTCGATTTCACAACGACGAACAGTTCTTCTTCCGAAGTGTCCGCAATAAACACATACGCCTCAAAAGGGTATAATGCGATACTTCTTTTCTCGGACGACGATTTCGTGGCGTCCGTCAGCGCGGCGGCAAACAAAAAAATGTATGTTGTTTCTCCCACGGGACACCCGACGGAGGAACAATATGAGCAGATAAAGGACAACGAATTTTATCTCGGTTCGGTGGCTCCGCTTGACGATACCGAATACAAAGCCGGTTATGATATGGCAAAATATTTTGCCGAAGAAAAACAGCAAACGAATTTTACGATTTTCGGCGGCGCGACACTTTACGGTTCGACCATGCACATTAACCGTCTGACGGGTATACTGACCTATCTTTGCGAGGACCCGTCAACTTCTTACGACGGCGCGAAAAAACGCGATGAACTTTACGGAAAAGTTTCGGGACAGAGCCTTGACCCCGCAAAGTTCAAGAGCGATAAGTATAAGATTTCGGGATATATGGACGGTTTTGCTTTTGACGATGCGTTCTCCACAAAACTGACGAACAGCATGATCTCAGGCGGCACTTGCATATTGACCGTCGGAGCGGGCGGAGTGGTTACAAAGACCGCTTACGGCATCACTTCCGCAAACTCGTCTGTCGGAAAGATACTTGTCGGCGGCGTTGATGCGATAACCTCCGAATATGCTTCCGACTTTGAACTCGGCTATGCTTACGACTGCGGTAAATACGCTTCCGCAATGGCGCCCGCGCTCATTCTTATAACAAATGCCGTGAACGGCAGCCGTCTGGCGGCGGCGGACGGAAACGCCCCCAGAACGGGCAGCAGTTATTGGATAGCAAAAAGCCGCGAAGAACTTGAAAATATGCTCAAATCAGATAACGAAACGGACGGTTATTGTTTCGACGCAAAAGTTATCGAACGGTATAAGGGCTGTTCTTTCGCCGATTTCGAAAAACTCTGTATGGCGGATTACGAGACCGCAAAAATGATAAAAGCCGAGTAACTTCTCGGCTGACCGGGGTATTGAAAATGAAGTATATCAAAAAAACTCTCGGCATTGTTGCGATACCCGTTATCTGCCTTTTGATAATGAGCGCGGTCTGTCGATTTTCGGGTACGGCGCTGTTTACGGGGTTCAGCACGGTTCAACTGTATTTTCGCGGGCTTGCGTATGTACTGCTTTTGTCTCTCGGCGTTTCGATAAACTTGCACACGGGACGTTTTGATTTCTCTACGGGTGCGGTAATGCTTATCGGCGGCATTGCCGGTGCAAAAATAGGATATATGAGCGGCGGCGGACCTGTGGCGATGATCCTCTCCGCAGCGGTTGTCGGTGCGGTCACGGGCGGCGTTGTGGGCTTGCTTTATGTTCTTCTCCGTCTTCCTCCAATGATAATAGGGCTGGGAATGACGCTCATTATCGAGGGCATTATCGCGATAATCACGGACGGCTGCAAGCCCGTCGGATTCGGAGCTGACGATTCGTATTATCGCTTTGCCGTAAATCCCACGGCGATGATAATTATTTGTGCTGCGGCACTTTTGCTGATGATAACGCTTTTCCATTTTACGAAATTCGGGTATGATTACCGAGCGCTGCAAACGGGACAGGGCATAGCCGTCAATGCCGGTGTGAACGAAAAAGCCAATGCGGTTATATGCTATACCGTTGCGGGGCTTTTGTTCGGCGCGGCGGGTGCAATATCCGTCTGTTCCACAAACGGCGTGACCCCCACCATAAATTTCTCAACGATAGCCTCTATGTTTGCTTGCTTCCTGCCGCTGTTTTTTTCTCAATTCATCAACAAGTTCTGCAACAAGCAGATAGCCGTTCTGATGGGGTGTGTCGCTTACGAATTTATTCAGATAGGTTTCGGACAGATAAGCAGCGTAAAAGCGTTTTTCACGTCCGATGTATACAAAGTTGTCGAAGCCGCCGTACTCGTTCTTTTCCTAATATATCTGAATAACGAAGACCTTATACTGCGAAAGAGGAAAAACTATGCTTGACCTTGGCTCAAAACCTTTTTATCTTGACGAGGAAGCCGAAAGGTGGGTCATTTCGACCCGCCTTTCAATGAGTGAAGAGGACAAACTGCGGCAGTTGTTTTGTCTGATAACTTATAATGACGATGATGAATACTGTCGGTATATCGGCTCAGTCGTCCGTCCCGGCGGGTTTATGTGTCGAACGATGAGTGCGGAGGACTGCCGCCGAACCGTGGAAAAGATGAACGCATATTCATCGGTTCCGCTGCTCGTTGCCGCAAATCTCGAACAGGGCGGGAACGGCGTTGCAAAAGAGGGTACGTCATTCGCTCCCGAAATGGCGATAGCCGCGACGGGAAGAACGGAACAGGCGCGCCGTCTCGGAAAAATCTGCGGAACGGAAGCCCGTGCCGTCGGCGTTAACTGGGCGTTTGCACCGGTTGCAGATATAGATTACAATTTCCGAAACCCGATAACCAATACAAGAACGTTCGGCAGCGACCCCAAAACCGTGGCAGAGATGAGCCGAGCGTATATAGAAGAAGTGCAGAAATGCGGCGTTGCGGCGTGCGCAAAACATTTCCCGGGAGACGGACGTGACGAACGGGATCAACACATCGCCCCTTCGGTCAACGATTTCGGAAAGGGAAATTGGCTGAAAACTTACGGCGCTGTATACCGTGAATGTATTGATGCGGGCGTTATGAGCGTTATGGCGGGACATATAAGCCTGCCGTCCGTATGTCACGCGGGACTGCCCGCAACTTTGAGCCGTGATATTCTGACAGGGCTGCTCCGCAACGAACTCGGATTTAACGGGCTTATCGTGACCGATTCTTCTACGATGGCGGGTTTTGCGTGCGCCATGCCGCGAGAAATTGCCGTTCCTACCGCCGTTGCCGCGGGCTGTGATATGTTTCTGTTCACGAAAAACATAGAAGAGGATATTTCTTTTATGTTCGACGGTTATAAAAAAGGCATAATAACCCCGCAACGGCTCGACGATGCCGTAAGCCGAATACTTGCGCTGAAAGCGGCGTTGGGACTGCATAAAAAACAGACAAAAAAAGAACCCGAACCGCTCGGGTCGCCTCTTTTTGCGGGGTGGGGCAGAACTTGCGCTTCGGAAGCGATAACGCTTGTACGGGAAGAAAAGGGCGTTTTTCCTCTGACGCCCGAAAAATATCGGCGTGTTTTGTTCTATCCTCTTGAAATGAATAAAAGTTTTTCAGTTTTCAACAACGACGACTCCGTTTGCGAAAGATTTCTCAAAAAACTTCGCGGCGAGGGCTTTGACGTTACCGTTTTCAAGCCCGCAAAGGGTTTTGAGGGCATGATGTCGCCCGTTTCGGAGATAACCGAAAAATACGACCTGCTTATATATGCCGCAAATCTTCAAACGCGTTCCAATCAAACGGTCGTCCGTATAGAGTGGCAGCCGCCCATGGGTGCGGACGTTCCCGTTTACTGCCACAGCGTTCCCACGGTTTTTGTGTCTTTTGCAAACCCGTACCATCTGCTTGATGTTCCGCAGGTCAGAACTTATATAAACTGTTACTGCGGCAACGACGCATTTATCGACGCTTTGACGGAAAAACTGACGGGACGAAGCCCGTTTGTCGGAAAGTCGCCCGTAGATGTTGAGTTTCCGCGAATAGAGGGATTGACGACATAAAAATACGGGGCTGTAAAAACCGCAGGTTTTTTACAGCCCCGTCGTGACGGAAAATTTTCTGATCAGTGAACAAATCCCGTTTTATTCGGAAAGGTCCTCTACATAAAGCGTTCTCACACCGCCGCCGTTTCTCTTTTCAAGGAATTTCTTTGCGACCTGCGGGAAGAGTGCGTAACTCAAAACGTCCTCTTCGCACTTCGCAAGATCTCCCGCTTCCGCTCTGTATTTTTCAAGTTCGGGCGCGATGAGGTCTGCGGGACGGCAGGTGATAACTTCCTCGTCTCCGATGCACTTTTTGCGGACTTCTTCGTTGACGGGGGCGGGAAGCTGCCCGTATTCGCCTTTCAGCATTCCTTTCGATTCCTTGGGAACCATCTTGTAACGTTCGCCCGCAAGGACGTTCATTACAGCCTGCGTTCCGACTATCTGCGAGGTCGGAGTTACAAGCGGGGGATAGCCGAAATCTTTGCGCACTATCGGAACTTCCGCAAGCACTTCATCATATTTGTCTTCTTTTTTAGCCTGTTTGAGTTGGTTCAGCAGGTTGGAAAGCATTCCTCCGGGAACCTGATAGATAAGTGCCTTTGTATCGACGCTCAAAACTTTCGGGTCGAGGATTCCTTCTTTCTTCAACTTGTCCGCAACCGTTCTGAAATAAGCCGCCGCCTCGTTGAGCTTTACAAGGTCAAGCCCGGTGTCTCTGTCCGTGCCTTGAAGCGTCGCTACAAGGGACTCGGTTGCAGGCTGTGAAGTTCCGTTTGCGAGCGGGGAAAGCGCAGTGTCAACGATGTCAACGCCTGCCTGCGCCGCCATGAGGTTTGTCATGTCGCCCGTACCCGCCGTGTTATGCGTGTGCAGGTGAATGGGAACGCTGACGGAACGTTTCAACTCGGAAACAAGTTTGTAAGCGTCGTAGGGGAGAAGCAGGTTCGCCATATCCTTGATACAGATGGTATCGGCGCCCATTTTTTCGAGCAGTTTTGCGAGTTTGACAAAATACTCGATGTTGTGTACGGGCGAAACGGTGTAGCTTATCGCCGCTTCGCAGATACCGCCGTATTTCTTTATGGATTTGACGGACTGCATAAGGTTTCTGGGGTCGTTGAGCGCGTCGAAAACTCTGATTACGTCAATTCCGTTTTTGATGGATTTTTCAATGAATTCGTCAACCACGTCATCCGCATAATGCTTGTATCCGAGCAGATTCTGACCTCTCAGAAGCATTTGAAGGCGGGTTTTCGGCATTGCGGAACGCAGTTTGCGCAGACGCTCCCACGGGTCTTCGTCAAGGAAACGCATACAAGCGTCAAACGTTGCGCCGCCCCAGCATTCAAGAGACCAATAGCCTACGCTGTCGAGAATTTCGCAGCCGGGGAGCATATCCTCGATTCTCATTCTCGTTGCCGCCTGCGATTGGTGCGCGTCACGGAGAATTGTGTCTGTTATAAATAATTTGTTCATATCGTTACCTCCCGCAGTATCAGCCGCAGATGGCTATAAGAACGCCTGCCGCGATTGCGGAGCCGATAACTCCCGCGACATTCGGGCCCATAGCGTGCATGAGCAAGAAGTTCGACGGGTTCTCTTTCTGACCTACGACCTGCGAAACTCTTGCCGCCATCGGAACTGCGGAAACGCCCGCCGAACCGATAAGGGGATTTATCTTGTTTTTCAGGAACAGGTTCATCACTTTTGCAAGAAGTACGCCACACGCCGTTGCAACGCTGAATGCGATAACTCCGAGTACGATGATTTTCAGCGTTCTTGCTTGGAGGAATGTTTCCGCCGTCGCGGTCGCTCCGACAGTAACGCCGAGGAATATGGTGACAATGTTCATCAACTCGTTCTGAACCGTCTTGGAAAGTCTTTCCGTAACTCCGCATTCCTTGAACAGGTTACCGAGCATAAGGCACGCTATAAGAGGCGCCGCGCTCGGAACGAGCAGGGAAACAAATATAGTTACGATTATCGGGAAAATAATCTTTTCTCTCTTGGATACGGGACGCAAAGTCTTCATCACTATCTTGCGTTCCTTTTTCGTTGTCAGCAACTTCATGATGGGAGGCTGAATAACGGGAACGAGAGCCATGTAAGAATATGCCGCGACCGCTATGGGACCGAGCAGGTGAGGCGCAAGTTTTGATGTTACGAATATTGCCGTGGGACCGTCCGCACCGCCGATGATGCCTATGGAAGCCGCTTCCGCCATGGAGAAGCCGAGGAAGCCGCGTGCCGCCGCATAAGTTGCGAATATGCCGCCCTGCGCCGCTGCGCCGAGAAGCAAACTCTTCGGGTTTGCAATAAGCGGACCGAAGTCTGTCATTGCGCCGACTCCGAGGAATATAAGGCAGGGATAAATGCCGAGTTTAACGCCGAGATACAGATAATCGAGCAGTCCCGCCGTCAGTCCTTCCTGCGCTCCCGCAAACATATCCCAATGGACGTGACCGCCCGCAAACAGTTCTTCGTGGAACATATCCGCGCCGGGCAGGTTTGTCAAAAGCATACCGAAAGCGATTGGAACAAGAAGCAGCGGCTCGAATTTTTTAACGATGCCGAGATACAGCAATATGCATGAAATGCCTATCATGACAAGTTTCATCCAGTTGCCGTCCGCAAACAGATAAAATCCAGTTTGCTGCAAGAATTTTATAATGTATTCCATTTTACGACCTCCGAATTACGCGATCGTGCAGAGAACGGCGCCCGTATCAACGGAAGCACCCTTGGAAACGCTTACGCCGTGAACCGTGCCGTCGCAGGGAGACATTATCTCGTTTTCCATCTTCATCGCTTCAAGGATAAAGAGAATATCGCCTTTTTTAACGGAAGCGCCCTCGGAGCATCTTACGTCAAGTATTGTTCCGGGCATCGGGCAGGAGATGGTCTCTCCGCCTGCGGGAGCCGCAACGGGAACTGTGGCAGGTGCTGCGGGCTGTTCCTTTGCGGGAGTTGCGGCAGGCGCTGCGGGAGCCTGTTTCGGGTCGAAGTTCTGAACTTCTTCAATTTCTATCTGATAGGTTTTTCCGTTTACGTTTACATTGTACTTTTTCATCTTTCGTTCCTCACATTCTCTTTATGGATAAAATTCTTATTGCCGAAACATCCGTTCCGAGTTCTTCCGCTATCGCCGCGGACACAGCCGCAACAAATTCCTGTCTGTCGGGAATCTCTTCCTCTTTTGCGGCAGAGGGAACAATTTCTTCTTTCTTTTTCTTTGATCGGTTTGTCGCTTTTCCTATCAGCCCGAATATCGAGCAGACGATGACAAGACAGATAAGTCCGAGAAAGACTATTCCGACGCCGAGCAGAATGACCATGCCTATCGAGGCTTCGCCCTCTTGCGGTGCCTGATATCCGAATATCTCGTTTGCAAAGTTTTGCAGCCATTCGGGCACACCAGCAAGAGCCGTTGTCAATGCTTCCATATTTACCTCCGTTTATGATAAAATTATTGTATTTCCTCATTGATAACAGCGTCTTTTTTGACTGTTCGAAAGTTCGGTTGTTTATAAAACCCCATACTTCCTATGTTATCATACATATTATACCATAACCGCCGAAAAAGTCAAGAGAAAACGCCTTTTTCCGTGATGATTTTTTTGAGAATGTTTTCCTGTTTTTGTGAAACATTTTTGTGTCTGTGATTTCAGTATGTCACGCAGACTCAATTATCATCGGGCGGCGAAAAAAATTGTTTTCGCATTTAGCCCGTTCAAAATGATTATCGGGCAAATGGGCGGGTTTTATACTTGACAATTAAGATATTTGATTGTATAATATAAGTTACAATATATGTAAATACAGGTTCGGAGCGTGATTTTATGCGTATTGCGGTTGTGACGGGCGCAAGTTCCGGCATAGGACGGGAATTTTGCAGACAGCTTGACAAAGAAAACGATTTTGACGAAATGTGGGTCGTTGCCCGCAGGGAAGACCGTCTTGCAAGTCTTTCAAAGGAGTTGAAATGCCGCGTCAGACCCGTTTCGATGGATTTGACATCTCCCGATTCCTTTGAAAAATACAAGGCTCTGCTTGAAGAATATAAACCCGATGTTGCCGTGCTTGTCAATGCGAGCGGTTTCGGCAAATTCGGAAAATATACCGACGTATCGCCAGAAGATGAGGCGAATATGATAGACCTGAACTGCCGTGCGGTCGTGCTGATGACCCGCGCAACGCTTCCGTATATGCGCGAGGAAGGGCAGATATATCAACTCTGCTCCGTCGCCGCATTTCAGCCTATTCCGTACATCAATGTTTACGGCGCGACGAAAGCGTTTGTTCTGAACTATTCCCGTGCGCTGAACGTTGAATTGAGTGACAGAAAGATAAAATGTCTTGCGGTATGCCCTTTCTGGACAAAGACGGAGTTCTTCGACCGCGCCGCAACGCAGGATAACAAAGCCGTGACGTATTATTCGGTCATGTTCACCGCCGAAGAAATAGTGGCGCAGGCGTTGAAAGATATGAAAAAGAAGAAAAAAGATACGTCGCTCCATACATTCAAAGTCAAATTGCAGATATTCGGAGTTAAAATTCTTCCGCACAAACTTGTTATGCGCGTATGGATGCGCCAACAAAAACATCTGTAAAAGGTAAAGCCTTATGAACAAAAACGACTTCGGGGTTTGTCTGCTCAACGATTCTTTCCCCCCAGTTATAGACGGGGTGGCGAACACCGTTTTGAATTATGCGAACATCATCAACGAAAAATACGGTCATCCGATAGTTGCGACGCCCAAATATCCGAAACGCGATGTGTCGGGCTATCCATATCCCGTGCTTCAATACACGAGTTTCAACACGACCAAAATAGCCGGTTACCGTTTGGGAAATCCCATCGCATCTCCGACCGCCGCGCATATCGCAGAACACGATATTGACATTATACATACGCATTGTCCCGCCGTTTCGTCGTTTCTTGCCCGCCTTGTAAGGGAAAAGAAAGATGTGCCGATAGTTTTTACTTATCATACGAAGTTTGATATAGACATAGCGCGCGTTTTCTCCTCCGAAAAATTGCGTGAACTCTCGACAAAACTTTTCCTGAACAATCTGGAAGCCTGCGACGAGGTTTGGGCGGTGAGCAACGGCGCGATAGAAAATATGCGGACGCTCGGCTATCGTGGCGAAGCGCGTGTTATGAATAACGGCGTCGATATTTCAAAAGGCAGAGCCGACGAAACAGCAGTCGCCAAGCTTCGGACAAGTCTCAATATTCCCGACAATGTTCCGTTATTTTTGTATGTCGGACGCATGATGTGGTATAAGGGGCTTAAAATATCGCTTGACGCCGTTGCAAAACTGAAAGCGAGAGGCGAAGATTTTCGCTTTCTGCTTGTCGGCGGACGCGGTGATGTTGACGAGATACTTGCTTATATTAAAGATACAGGCATAGACGATAAATGTATATTTGCGGGCGCCGTGTATGACAGGGAAGTGCTCCGCACATATTATTCCCTTGCGGATATGTTTTTGTTCCCGTCAACATACGACACAAACGGCATAGTTGTGCGTGAAGCCGCTGCGTGCGGTCTTGCAAGCGTTCTGATAAAAGGCAGTTGTGCCGCAGAGGACACTCTTGACGGACAAAACGCAGTGCTGATAGATGAAAATTCGGACGCGCTCTGTGCCGCCCTGCTCGGAATAATGCACGACCGTCCGGCAATGCGGAAACTCGGTGACAATGCCATGGAACGGTTGTATATTTCATGGGAAGACGCCGTCGGCGTTGCCGTTGACAGATATAAAAGCATTATAGACTTGAAAAAATGCGGCAAACTGCCGCGAAACGGCGTGCGCGGCGACGAATTTCTGAAACTTGTCAGCAACATAGATTCTTTTATGAGAAACGCTCTGAAACGTCCCGTTCGCGACGCGGAAAAGGGAAAACACGAGTTGGAGTTCCTGATAGAAAAAGAACTTGAAGATCAAAGGAAGAAAAAGAGAAAGGATAAAACCGAAAAATGAAAAGGGTTCTGTTGATAGTCAATCCCGTTGCAGGGAAAAAACAAATCAAACCGAATTTTTTCAATATAGTGACAGAGATGAGCGACGCGGGCTGTCAGATAGTCGTAAAGACCACCACGGGCAGGGGCGACGCTACGGATTTTGCATATAAAGCCGCAAAAAACGACGAATGTGATCTTATCGTCTGCGCGGGCGGGGACGGCACATTTAACGAAACGCTTTCGGGTGTGCTGAAAAGCGGAAACGACAAAGTGGAATTGGGATATATTCCGGCAGGCAGTACAAACGACTTTGCCAACAGCCTGAAAATCCCGCTCAAACCCGTTGCCGCCGTCAAAAGCATTCTGAAAAACGAACCTACGCTTATAGATGTAGGAAAATTCAATGACAGATACTTTTCCTATATCGCGTCATTCGGCATATTCACCGCTTCTTCTTATTCCGCTTCGCAGGCGGTAAAAAATGTGTTCGGGCATCTGACATACGTTTTTGAAGCGGTTAAAGACCTTTCCAATATCACGAAGTATCATATTAAAGCGACTGTTGACGATAAAGAACTTGAAGATGATTACATCTTCGGTGCAATTTCAAATTCGACCGCGGTAGGCGGCGTTGTCAAACTCAAAGACGGTGTGGTTGACCTCTCGGACGGAGAGTTTGAAGTGACGTTTGTCCGCAATCCCGCAAACCTTGTTGAGTTCAACAAGATAGTTACGGCGATAACCTCTTCAAAACTTGAGGGCTGCGATATGATAGACTTCGTTCGCGGCTCAAAAGTTACGATAGAGTCCGACACCCCCATATCGTGGTCTCTGGACGGCGAGTTTGCCGACGGCGGAACACATACGGAAATAGAGAATCTTCACCTTGCCTGCAAACTCAGAAAATAACGGAAAAACCCGACGCAAAAATGCGTCGGGTAATTTTGGGGGTTTGTAATCGTACTATAAATCGGAAAATTTTAAAATTCTTTCCAGCCGTCAAGTCCGCTGCGACAGAGCGCACCGAACATTCTTTTCTTTGCACCTTTATGCTCTTTTTCAATCGACGAAATAAGATTTCTCATCTCCTGCCGCTGTGTGTGACCGTCAACGGGGCATATACTTTTGACGACAGGCAGTCCGTTTCTTTTTACGCAGGAGCGTATTTTTTGTTCGCTTACATATATAAAAGGTCTTATAACCCGAAGCGCTCCGCCGTCGTAATCCGTGACCGGTTGAAAGCACCCGAGCCGACCGCCTTTTATCAGATTGAGCATAAACGTTTCAAGCACATCGTCGTTGTGATGTCCGAGCGCAAGAACCGTTGCTCCGAGTTTTCTTGCGCCGTTGCACAATGCGCCGCGCCTCATAGTCGAGCACAGCGAACACGGATTTTCGTCTTTTTTTCGGTCGAACACTATCTCGAAAATATCGGTTTTTTCGATATGGTATTCTATGCTTTCTCTTTTGCACAGTTCGGAAACGGAAGAAAAGTCCGTAGGCTCTTTGCCCGCGTCAACGGTATATCCGAACACTTCGAATTTTTTCGGATAGAATTTTGACAGGCGGGATAGTGCGACGAGCAGCAGAACCGAGTCTTTTCCGCCCGAAACGCCGACGCAGACCCTGTCCCCGTCCTTTATCATATCGTAATCTTTGACCGCTCTGCGGAGCGGGCTTAATATATCGTTCATCTCAAACTACCTAAAAAAATCGACGTACCGTTTATCCGATACGCCGATGATTTTTTTTCTTTTTTACAGAGCAGCTTTCGCTTTTTCAACGAGAGCGGCAAATGCAGCCTTGTCGGAAACGGCGAGTTCTGCAAGAACTTTTCTGTTAAGCATGATGTCTGCTTTTTTAAGACCGTTTACGAATCTGCTGTAATTGATGCCGTTTGCTTTGCACTCCGCGGAAATGCGGGTGATCCAAAGAGAACGGAAATCTCTCTTTTTAAGTTTTCTTCCGACGTAAGCGTACTGAAGGGACTTCATTACCGCTTCGTTGGCAGTTCTGTAAAGCTTGGACTTGCCGCCGAAATATCCTTTAGCAAGTTTAAGAACTTTCTTATGTCTCTTGCGGGTAGTAACCGCACCTTTAACTCTTGCCATCTTTCAACACCCTCCGTAATTATTTATAAGGAATAAGTTTCTTAACAACGGGTGCGTCGGCGGCGCTCAGATAGCAAGCCTTGCGCAGACCCCTCTTGTATTTGGTAGTTTTCTTCGTAAGAATATGTCTTCTGAACGCGTGGTTCATTTTGATCTTACCGCTCTTTGTAACCTTGAATCTCTTCGCGGTTGCTCTGCGAGTCTTCTGTTTGGGCATGTCACATTCTCCTTTGTTTTGATGATATAAAAGTGAGTTTCCTCATTTTTTACTGATTGAACGGTCAGCGGCTTATTTCGTCGGCTTTGCCGCAAGAATCATGATCATCGTTCTGCCTTCGAGTTTTGCGGGCTTTTCGATGACGCCGAGTTCCGACACTCCGTTTGCGAACTTCTCCATAAGAACGAGTCCGAGTTCCGGTCTCTGAATCTCTCTGCTTCTGAGTTTCAGCGCAACTTTGACTTTGTTGCCGTCGCCGAGAAATCTCTTGGCATGGTTCATTTTCGTGTTCAGGTCGTGATCCTCGATGTTAAGGCTGAGTTGAACTTCTTTCAGAAGCGTTACTTTTTGATTTTTCTTTGCTTCTTTTTCTTTCTTCGCCTTTTCATACATGAACTTGTTGTAGTCCATTATCTTGCAGACGGGCGGTACAGCGGTCGGGGATATCTTAACAAGGTCAAGCCCTTTGGAATCCGCAATTCTCTGCGCTTCTTTCGAAGACATGATTCCGAGCTGTTCGCCTTTGTCGCTGATGACCCTTACCTCGGGGTCTCTGATCTCCTCGTTGAGTTGCTGTGCGTTTTTCTTGCCTATGGCCGATACACCTCCGATAAATAAAAAACTAAGGCTGTGAACCGTAAAAAGTCCACAGCCGTGAAATCAAATCGAAAATGACTGAAAAATCATTCGCTATTGACCTTGCGGCGATACCGCAGTGGTGAGAACTTTACGGTTCTTCTTCATTGTACTTGGTAAGTATACCACAATTATTCCGCTTTGTCAAGCATGGATTCCGAAATAATTGTAAACAATTCGTCGCTCGGTTCAAACAGAAGCACAACGTCTCTGTTTGCGTTGAAATCTTTGTAAAGCAGAGCCGCGTCCTTTGCTCTGTCCTCGCCCACGCGGCAATCGTTTTTCATTGCTTTTTCGTTGTCGGCAAGCAACTTTTCAACCTCTTCCTTGTCTCGGACGAGGTTCTGCATCTCTATGTTTTTGATTCTGCAAAGCGCGTATTCTCTGTTGCCTATGCTTTTGTAGACACAGAGAAGTGCGCCGTCCATAACAAAAGTATACGAATACATATACTTCTTTATCAGCAGGAATATCCCTGCCGCCGCAGCGGGAACAAGCAGAAGCCTGACTGTTTGAACCGCCGATTGCGGCACGCCGAGTTTTGCCAGCACCGCCGTCGCAAGTATTATGGCGACAAACGCCGCAATAAGCAGCAGAAACGGCTTTGTTCTGTTCTTTGTATTTTCCTTTTTTTCCGAATACATTTTTTATATTTCCTTGATGACCGTCAGTATCATCGGTCTTCTCTTCGTTTGCTCGAAAATGTATTTTCCGAGATCGTCTTTGAGTTTCGTCTTTGCGTTGTAGAGCCACTCTTCGTTTTTCTCGTCCGCCGCCTGCCAAAGAATGGTTTCGGTCAGTTTTCTTACGTTGTCGAGAAGGTCCGTGTTTTCCTTGATGTAAACGAAGCCTCTTGAAACGACTTCGGGCGAAGAAACTATCTCCCTGTTTTCTGCATCGACAACGGCGACAACGACAACAAGACCGTCCTGCGAAAGGTGTTTTCTGTCGCGGAGTACGATGCTTCCCACATCGCCTACGCCGAGCCCGTCAACAAGCGTTCTGCCGGCGGGAACCGTTCCGACTATCTCAATTTTTTCGCGGCTTATCTCGATTATGTTTCCCATGTTCGCGACAACGATGTTTTCCTTTGCAACGCCCATGGAGTTTGCAACTATCGCATTTTTTTTCAAGTGTCTGAACTCACCGTGTATGGGAATGAAGAACTTCGGTTTTACAAGTCCTATAAGAAGTTTTGTTTCTTCCTGACAAGCGTGTCCCGAAACGTGAACGCCCGCATAGGATTCGTATACGACGTCTGCGCCCGAACGGTAAAGTTCGTTGATGACTCTGTTTATGAGTTTTTCGTTGCCGGGAATGGCGGAAGAGGACAGAACAACGAGATCCTGCGGTCCTATCTCAACCTTTTTATGGTCGGAATATGCCATTCTGTAAAGTGCGGACATAGGTTCGCCCTGGCTGCCCGTCGTTACGATAACGAGTTCTTCGGGGTTGTATCTGTTTATCTGGTCGATGTCGATGATTACTCCGTCGGGTACTTGCATATATCCGAGTTGACGTGCAACTTCAAGCACCGTTACCATGCTTCTGCCGCTGACGGCGACTTTTCTGCCGAACGCTATCGCCGCATTGATTATCTGCTGAACTCTGTCAACGTTTGAGGCAAAGGTCGCAACGATTATTCTCTTGTTTGTCGCACCTCTGAATATCGTCGAAAAACTCTCGCCGACCTTTCTCTCGCTGCTCGCAAAGCCGGGTCTTTCGATATTGGTCGATTCGCACATCATTGCAAGGACGCCTGCATTTCCGAGTTCGCCGAAACGCGCAAGGTCTATCATTTCGCCCTGTATCGGAGTAACGTCTATCTTGAAGTCTCCCGTGTGCAACAGCGTGCCGCACGGCGTGTGTATCGCTATCGCGGCAGAGTCCGCTATGGAGTGGTTGACGTGAATGTACTCTATGGACATGGTGTCCATCGGAACGGTCTGTCCCGGTTTTACCTCTATGAGTTGCGCGGTCTTGTCAAGACGGAACTCACGGAGTTTGTTCTCAACTATTCCGAGCGTGAGACGCGTGCCGTATATGGGAACATTTATCTGACGGAGCAGATATGGGATAGCGCCGATGTGGTCTTCGTGTCCGTGTGTAAGAAATACGGCGCGGAAACGGTCCGCGTTTTTGACAATGTACTGCATATCGGGAATAACGTAGTCCACGCCGGGCAGATCTTCGTCCGGGAACGCAATACCGCAGTCAATGGCGATTATATCCTTGCCGCATTCTATAAGTGTCAGGTTTTTGCCTATTTCGTTAAGCCCGCCGAGCGGGATTATTCTTACTTTGTCGATTCTTTTCAAATAAATTTCCTCCTTGTAAAAAAACATCAGATGTGTATGTATCATCGGTAAAGTTCAAAGATATAATAAAGGTTGTGCCGTCTTACAGCCCGAGCATTGTGCTCGCGTACAGCGAAAGCGGAGCCGAAAACCCCGATGTTTTTCGGCTCTTTTTTCATTGTCTGACAGTCTTTTCGCTTAAAACGAACAGACCGTCCGTTCCTGTGCGGAACGGACATGGACGCACTCTCCGTCCCGTCCGTGACCCGCTCAAAAGTTATATGCAGGGAAAAAGTCAACACGAAAATATGTCTTTTCGGAATTTGTATTCCTCGTCGGACACATTCTCCAATATATATCTTGTTATAATTATACGCAATTTATTCGCTCTTGTCAACGCTATTTTTGTCACTTCGTATTTTCTTCAAATAAAAGTCACATATTTCTTCTGCCGTTTCGCTGCTTGCGGCTTCCGCCACCACTCGGAATCCTTTCAGGTCGTTTTTCGGAACGACGCGCACGCTCCAGCCCTTTTCACGGTCTATGAAACGTATTCCTTCGATGAGTTCCTTTTCGCCTTTGCTTTCGGAAAGTTTGCGCATTATCTCGAACTTGTCCCCGTCGCAGTCCACGTCTCGGCTGAAAACGTCGAAAGACGGAACGGATGCCGCAAGTTTTGCAAACGTTTTTCTGCTTCTGGAAAGGTATCCGCAAAGCACGCACGCACATATATTCGGGTCGGTTATATCATAGAGTTCGTCGCGTTCGGGCGAGTCGAGCGTCAGCCTTTTAACTTCAAATCCGCCGCTTTCACCGAGACGTTCTATCATGGCGGGGTATGAATAGGGAACGGCGACTTTTCCGAACGTCTTGCCGAACGCCACGGCAACACAGCATTTGACGAGCCTGTCCGGATATTCGTCAACGCCGAGCGTATCGCCGACATATATTTTCTCCGCGCTGTCATCGGCTCTTGCGGGGACGACTTCCGAAAGAATATCGTCGCCGTAGATGTGCGCATTCAGCGGCTTCATCGCGATAACGCTCCTGCGGAGTTTTTTGACGTAAGGTTCGCCGTAGTTTTTCAGCATACGGTAATTTCCGCTTTTTTCGCAGAAAAACTCATTTCCGTCAAAAACTTTTCTCAAAGCTTTTCCGTCTGCGGTCGAGAGCGGAAGCCCGTCCGCGGCATAAAGATATATTTTGTCCGCCGCCGCATATATTCCGCCGCAAAGAGAATACGCCCTGACCGTGTATCTGAACTGTGTGCGCTGACAGCAGCCGAGATTGAGCACGTTGTCTCCCGAAGAGAGTATTCCGCTGATTATAGCGTGCAGTTGCGCCGCACACGCCGCGTCTTCGTATCCGACTGCCGCATTGCCTCTGAAAAGACAGCCGAACGCCGCACCGAGACGGGCAAACGACGTTATGTCGCCTATCGGGTCAGCCACGCTTTTTTCGAGTTTGTACGGTCTGTATTCGCCCGAAACGTTCGTTGTCAGAACCGTATTTTTCGGAATCACATTGTCGGGCGCGATCTTTACTTCCGCACCTATCACGCAGCCGCTTCCAACCGTGCAGCCGTCGCCGATCGCCGCACCGTCGCAAACGCTGACGCCCTCCCGTATTTTTGCGTTTTCACAGATAACGGAATTTCGTATAACGCTGTTTTCGCCGACGCTTGCACCTGTGAGCAGTACGCTTCTTTCAACTCGGCAGCCCCTCTGCAACCGACAGCCGTCGCTTATCACGGAAAAAGGTCCTATTACAGCCCCCGCGGCGCTCACGTTTTTGCCTATCAGGCACGGCTCGTGCACAATAGCGCCCGTGACCTTGTTGTTTTCGGAGGGTTCAAGCCCCACTTTGCCCGCCAATGCGTCTGCGTTGCATGAAAGGTAAGAGCCCGTCGAGCCTATATCGCACCAATATCCTGCCGCCCGATAACCGTAAATGTTCTTTCCGTCGGCTATCATGCGCGGAAAAACGTCTTTGGCAAAATCCTGCTCTTTGCCGTATTCGATAAAATCAAAAACTTCGCGCGAAAAGACGTATATTCCCGTGTTGACCGTTCCCGAATATGCCCGCTCCCAACCGGGTTTTTCGACAAGGTCGGTTATTTTCCCGTCATCGTCCGTCAGACAGACACCGTATTCGAAAGGCGATTTGACCTCGCTCAGAACGACCGTCGCCGCACCGCCGTGTCCCTTGTGGAAAGCGACCGCCGCACCGAGGTCGATGTCAGTTATCGCGTCTCCGCTTATCACGAGAAAATCTCCGTCAACAAGTCCCTCGCACGCTTTTACGCCGCCTGCCGTTCCGAGCGGTTCTTTTTCTTCGATGAAAACAATGTTTCTGTCCGCACAGGCGTTTCTTATCTGCGCGCTGCCGTGCCGCACGGTTGCGATGACCTCCGTTATCCCGTTCTTTTTGAGAAGATCGAATGTGTGAAAAATACACGGCTTGCCCGCAACGGGCGCAAGCGGCTTCGGAATTTTTGCGGTAACGGGCATAAGTCTTGACCCCATACCGCCCGCAAGAATAATGGCTTTCAAATCCGTTTTCCTCCAAAAAAGTTTTTTCGGGAATATTTTGAGTTGAGCGGCTTTGATTATTCAAAAAAACAGCAGATGATTGAACATTTTTTGAAACCTATTGAAAAACCGTTGCTTGTGTGTTAATATAATATGTAATTATGATTATATACGCCGACGCGGCGTGCGCGCGTGCGACGGCAATGAAAAAGACGGTGATAAGATGAGTTTGAAAGAAAGACTTATGAAAGTGCGCAGCGATGCGGAAGAAAATATCGGAAAGTCCGAAACATCGGACGAACTTGAATCTTTCCGTGTCAAATTCCTCGGCAAAAAAGGCGAAGTTACGGCGCTCCTTTCCGAGATGGGAAAACTCTCCAAAGAGGAAAGACCCGTTATCGGACAGATAGCAAACGAAGTTCGCTCCCACATCGAAGAAGCGATAAAGGAGAAGAAAGAGCAACTCCGCGAAGCCGAACTGAAAAAGAAACTTGAAGAAGAAAGGGTTGACGTTACGCTTGCGGGCAAAGAAATTCCCGTGGGCAAACAGCACCCGTTGAATATGGTTCTCGAAGAGTTCGAGGACGCATTCGTTTCCATGGGCTTTTCCGTTGTCAGCGGTCCGGAAGTCGAGTTTGACAGATACAATTTCGAAAAACTCAACATTCCCAAATACCACCCCGCAAGAGATACACAGGACACGTTCTATTTCAACCCCGAAGTTTTGCTCAGAACGCAGACTTCGTCCGTTCAGGTCAGAACGATGGAAAAGCAGCAGCCTCCCATCAGAATAGTTTCTCCCGGCAGAGTTTACAGAATAGACGAGATAGACGCGACGCATTCGCCGATGTTTCATCAGATAGAGGGACTTGTTGTTGACGAAAACATCACAATGGCTCACTTGAAAGGCTCTCTCGAAACCATCGTTCACAAACTCTTCGGCGATGATGTTAAAACAAGAATTCGTCCCGATTTCTTTCCGTTCACCGAACCCTCGGCGGAGATCTGCGTTTCCTGCTTCCGCTGCGGAGGCAAGGGCTGCAAGTTTTGCAAAGGCGAAGGCTGGATAGAAATAGGCGGCGCGGGCATGGTCAATCCGAAAGTCCTTGAAGGCTGCGGCATAGATACGACAAAATACAGCGGCTTTGCATTCGGAATGGGGCTTGAAAGACTTGTTATGCTCCGTTACAAGATAGACGATATCCGTATGTTCTTTGATAACGATCTGCGCTTTCTGAACAATTTCTGATAAAGAGGAGTTAAACGAAAATGAACGTTTCATATAAATGGCTCAGACAGTATACTCCGGTCGATGTGGATGAAAAAACTTTCGTTCACGAAATGTGCATGACCGGCACGGAGGTCACGGGCTACGAAAAGTCTTCCGATATCATTAAAAACTGCGTTGTCGGAAAAATACTTGATATTCAAAAACACGAGAATGCTGATAAACTTGTTGTTTGCCAAGTGGATATCGGCAGGGGAGAGCCCATTCAAATAGTTACCGCCGCAACCAACGTGTTTGCGGGTGCGGTCGTTCCCGTTGCGCTTGACGGTTCGACTCTTTTCGGCGGCATAAATATCAAAAAAGGCAAACTGCGCGGCGTTTTGTCGGACGGTATGTTCTGCTCCGTTGCGGAACTCGGTCTGACTGTTGCCGATTATGACGGTGCGATAGAAGACGGAATACTTATTCTGAAAGACGACACGCCGATAGGTGAGGATATATGCGCGGCTCTCGGGCTTGACGATACCGTTTTTATCGCGGACATCGCAACAAACAGACCCGATTGCCTTTCAATAAGAGGCATTGCAAGAGAAGCCGCTGTTACGTTTGACAAGCCGTATATCGTCGAGACCCCGTCCGTAAAAGGCGAGGGCGTTGATGTGAACGATTATCTGACTGTTACGGTGGAAGACCCCGAACTCTGCCCGCGTTACAGCGCAAGAGTCGTGACCGACATCAAGATAGCTCCGTCTCCGAAATGGATGGTTGAGAGACTTCGTTCCTGCGGCATCCGTTCCATAAACAACATCGTTGACATAACAAACTATGTTATGCTTGAATACGGTCAGCCTATGCACGCTTTTGATTATTCTTGCCTTAAAGGCGGAAAGATAAACGTCAGAAGAGCAAAAGAAGGCGAAAAGACCGTTACGCTTGACGGACAGGAAAGAACCCTCGCGTCCGATATGCTCGTTATTGCGGACGCGGAAAGAGCCGTTGCCGTTGCCGGGATCATGGGCGGCGAAAACAGCGAAATAAAAGATACAACCGAAATGATAGTGTTCGAATCGGCAAACTTTGACGGACCGACTGTTCGAAAGGGCGCAAAGGGGCTTGGCATGAGAACGGACGCTTCCGCACTGTTCGAAAAGAGACTTGACCCGCAGATGACCGTTGAAGCGCTTGACAGAGCCTGCGAACTCGTTGAGATGCTCGGCGCGGGCAAAGTATCCAAAAACTACATAGATGTTGACAATTCCGATAAGACGCTGAAAAAGATAGAACTTGACGTTGACTGGATAAATCATTATGTTGACATTGACATGAGCGATGCGGAAATGAAGCGTGTGTTCACGGCGCTCGGCATGACGGTCGAGGGCAACACGGTTACGGTTCCGTCGTTCAGAAGCGACATCGAATCCAAATATGACCTTTCCGAAGAAGCGGCAAGAATTTACGGCTATGACAAGATACCCGCAAAGGATTTCCGTGCGGAAATCAGAACCGGAGGTCTTACGGAAAGACAGAAATTCGATAAGAAAACGGGCATTCTTATGCGTGCCTGCGGATATACGGAAATAATGACGTTTTCGTTTGTCAGCCCCAAATCGCTTGACAAGATATGTCTTCCCGCAGACCATGCGTTGAGAAAGTGTCTGAAAATCATGAACCCGCTCGGCGAGGATACTTCGGTTATGAGAACAACGGGGCTTCCGTCGCTTCTTGAAGTTGCGTCAAGGAACTATTCGTTCAGAGCGGAAAGAGCCGCGCTTTACGAACTCGCGACCGTTTATATTCCCGCGGAAAGCGAGACAGAACTGCCCGAGGAAAAGAAGATCCTTACGGCGGGAATTTACGGCGAGGGCGTTGACTTCTTCACTGTCAAAGGCGCCGTTCAGCAGGTTCTTTCGCAACTGCACATCAATAAAGTCAAATTCAAGCCCTGCACCGATGCACCGTCGTATCACCCGGGCAGAACGGCTTGCGTTTACAGCGGCGACACATATCTCGGCATTGTCGGACAGCTTCATCCGACGGTTGCCAAGAACTACGGAATAAACACGGAAGTTTATGCTTTTGAATTTGATATGAACAGTCTTTATGACTGCCGCGGCGGTGTCAGCGAGTATAAACCCGTTCCGAAATATCCCGCGGTTACAAGAGACCTTTCTCTTGTCTGCAAAAATGAGGTTTACAGCGGCGACATCGAGGAAAAGATAAAGAAAGCGGGCAGACCGCTGCTTGAAAGCATAAAAGTTTTCGATGTTTATACCGGTTTGCAGGTGGCGCACGGTTATAAGAGCATCGCGTATGCGCTTGTCCTCAGAAGCCCCGACCATACTTTGGGGGACGAAGAGATTGACGCCGCGATGAAGAAAATCATTTCCGTTCTCGAAGCGGACGGAATATACCTGAGAGCATAAACGCTCGGGAGGAGATCACATGGACAGAAAAGAAAACAATATCGGAAGCGATACCATCGTTTTTTCAATCAAAAACAGCAAAGACAGCGAGATGAAGCGTATCCTGACGACCGTTTACGACGCTCTTGTCGAAAAGGGATATGACCCTCTGAATCAGATAGTCGGATATATTCTGTCCGAGGATCCCGGTTATATCACCAATCACAAGAATGCAAGAGCTCTTATCAGAAAAATAGACCGAGACGAACTGCTCGAAACGCTCGTTAAGGAATATCTTGAAAACTGAGGCTCGACATGGATACTCTGATAGAACAGATTTACAGACATAAGAACACCGCGGCGGAGAATCTCAAAAAATACGGGATTCTCGTCGTTGTTCTTGCCGCAGCAACCGCCGTTATGGTTTCGGTGCGTCTGCTTGCGGGCAACGCCTTTGCGTATATGCTGGGCGGTATCGCGTGCCTTGTTATAATATACCTCGGCGCGAAAGTGTATATGCGCTACAAGTACATAGAGTATGAGTACACATATATGAACGGCGAGATAGATATTGACAAGATAATGAGCCAAGCGTTCCGTAAACGCATAATAACCGTCAATTACAAGCATTTTCGCGAATACGGCGATTACGACGACGGTGCAAAGGCACGCCTTGCGCAGAGGCAGTTTGATACGGTTATAGACGTTTCCTCCAATATGGGAACGCTTGCCTGCTATGCGGTGGTGCAGCATCCGTCCGAGGGAATAACGCTGCTTATATTCGAGCCGAACGATAAAATACGCGCAGACCTTGAAAAGAGGCTTGCAACGGTTCTTCGCTGAAACGGGAGACAGATATGATATTCACATCCGAACAGATGCACGGCGCGGACAAATACGCCGTCGAAGTTTTGAATATTCCGTCAACGGAACTTATGCGTTCCGCCGCAAAGGCTCTTTTTGACGCTTGCGGAGAGTTTCCGACGGCGAACAATTTTGTTGTTTTAGCTGGTAAGGGGAATAACGGCGGGGACGGTTTTTGTCTTGCGGGTCTTCTGAAAAACGCGGGCAAAAACGTGACGGTCGTTGCCGTTTACGGTACAAAAAACCTTTCTCCCGACGCGGAGACGATGTTCTCCGAACTCGACAAGGAGACCGTTTACGACGTTTGGGAAAACGGCATTGCGGACGCGGTAAGACTTGTTGAGGATGCAGACGTTATCGTGGACTGCATTTTCGGTACGGGTTTTGCGGGAGAACTTAAAGCGGATGCGAAAATCCTTGCGGAAGCGACCTGCGGCAAGCATGTTATCGCCTGTGATGTTCCGAGCGGGGTGCATTGCGACACAGGTGCTGTTTACGGCACGGCGATAAGAGCGGATATAACCGTGACTTTTGCCGCCAAGAAGCCGTTTATGTTTCTGTACCCGTCAAAAAACTATATCGGACGTGTCGTAATAGCCGATATCGGGCTTCCGGCAGAGGCTCTCGGCAAACAGAATCCGTATATATATGAAAACGACGGCAGAGTTTTGGAGTCTGTAAAAAAACGTAAACAGAACACGAACAAAGGCTCTTTCGGAGCCGTGCAGGTCGTTTGCGGTACGAAAAAAATGACCGGAGCGGCTGTGTTGTGCTGTTCGGGAGCGTTGAGAAGCGGCGTCGGGCTTGTTTATGCCGCTTCCGATAAAAAGACAAGAAGAATAATCCAAACGCATCTTGCCGAACCCGTGTTCGTGAAAAGAAAAAAGAAAGTAAAAAAAGCCGATGCGTTCGTTGTCGGCTGCGGTCTCGGCAAAAAAGGCAAGGTCGTAAAAAAATATCTGAAAAGAAAACGTCCGTGCGTTATTGACGCCGACGCATTAAATTATCTGGCAAAACATAAAAATAAATTGAAAAGGTTAAGACCAGATTGCGTTCTGACACCGCACCCCGCTGAAATGGCTCGTCTTTGCGACTGTTCCGTCGCGAAAATAGAAGAAAACAGATTCGGAGCGGCGCGCGATTTTGCGGTTGCATACAATACCACGGTGCTGCTCAAAGGCAACAGAACGCTTATCGCCGACCCGCAGGGGAACGTTTATGTCAACATGAGCGGCAATTCCGCGCTTGCAAAAGGCGGAAGCGGCGATGTTCTTGCCGGCGTTATAGGCTCATTGCTTGCGCAGGGGTACGATGCCGTTACGGCGGCGCGTCTCGGTGCATACATTCACGGCAGCGCGGCGGAGATACTTACGGAAAACGGAAATTCGGAAGCAAGCGTGCTCCCGTCCGACCTGCCCCGCGTTATAGGAAATCTTATTTGACGGTTTCGGAGAAACGAATATGCGCAGATCTTTTGTGCTTGCATTGCTTTTTGCAATGTTTTTGACGGGATGTGCGAAAATATCGGATGTAGAAAACAAACCTCTTGCGGATTATCGGTTTGAAGCCGAGACGCCGTATTACAGCATCGTTTTTACACAAACGGAAACGGTCGTGATTGACCGTGCGGGTGAACTTTCAAGCCCCGTAACCGCCTCAGTTGACGGTTACGATGTTGTGTTCGAGGGACAGAAAATAACCTCACCGTCTCTTTTCGGGATAAATTCGGTCTTCAATCTCGGGCAACTTCTGAAAAAAATCCTAACCGAGGAGATACCCTCCGAAAAGTCAACTACCGCCGAAGCCGTCGTTCTTTCGGGAACGTATAAAGGCTGCGGCTATTCGCTGACGGTCGATAAAAAAACCTCTGCACCGTTACAGTTGGAATATAACGGGTTTGAGGCGGTCTTCAAAGGAAGTAAATGAATGGAAAATATTTTTAACCGCACATGGGCGGAAGTCGATATAGACAATATTCTGCATAATGTAAGAGTAATAAAGGACACGTTGACGGGAAATTCAAAAATAATTGCCGTTGTCAAAGCCGACGCATACGGTCACGGTGCCGTTGCCGTGGCAAAGGCGCTGGAAAAAGAAACGGATATGTTTGCGCTTTCGTCGATAGATGAGGTCGTGCAGCTCCGCAATGCGGGCGTTCGCGGCGATATGCTTATTCTCGGCTATACGCCGTCGCAGTTTGCAAAAGTTCTTCAAAACGAAAAAATCACGCAGACAGTGTTTTCCTATGATTATATAAAGGATATATACGATTCGCTTGACGGAAAAGGGGACAAACTTAAAGTCCACGTCAAACTCGATACCGGTATGTCCCGTCTCGGCTTTGCGGTTCAGAACGATGAAATGCGTAAAAAAACTGTGGAAGAACTTTTTCGCGCCGTAAACGAATTTTCCGACAGACTTGATTTTGAGGGAATATTCACTCATTTTGCGGTGTCGGACGAGCCCGAACAGGATTTCACGGACATTCAATTTTATCGCTATATAAAAACGGTTGAAGAACTTGAAGAAAAAGGTGTGCATTTTTCGATCCATCACGTTTGCAACAGCGCCGCCGTTATCAATTACCCGCAGTATCATCTCGACCGTTGCAGACCCGGCATAATACTTTTCGGAATGCTTCCCGATAAGCACACCCGCGATATCGGGCTTCGTCCCGCATTGAGCCTGAAAGCCGTTGTTTCGCAAACGAGAACGATAGAAGAGGGAATGACCGTCAGTTACGGGCGCAAGTTCACCGCAGCAAAGAATACAACTCTTGCAACGCTTCCGATAGGTTATGCGGACGGTTATTCGCGCCTGCTTTCCGATAACGGTGAAGTTCTCATTCACGGCAAGCGTGCAAAGATAGTCGGCAGAATCTGCATGGATCAATGTATGATAGATGTTTCCGACATTCCCGATGTAAAACGGGGAGACGAGGTTACGATAATCGGCAGAGACTGCGACGAAGTTATCTCCGCAACGGACATCGCCGACCGTATGAACACGATAAATTATGAGATAACCTGCCTTATCGGGAAACGTGTTCCCAGAGTTTATATAAAGGACGGCAAAAAAATCGGCTCATACAGTTCAATTCTCGACTGATACGGCTTAACTGTTTTAATTTCGGATTATAAAAGAAGAAACAACCCTCACGGCATTTCGGATGCGCGTGAGGGTTGTTTTATGAAGAAATGAATGATGTAGGAAAAGCAATGTTAAAAGGCAATGAATTGTTTTGCCGAATATCCGATGTATTATAGTCTGAATATGCACATTTTGACCGATTGTCTCAATCAAGGTGCTTTTTAATCTTTTTCCAAAGTCTGAAAAGTCCGAAAACTACCGCGCCGCCGAGCAACGCTTCACCGCCGACGCCGAAAACGAAACCTCTCGAAGCCGCCGCAATGCTTCCGCATACGATGAAAACAAGAACCGCAACTGCCGCAACCGCAAGAAGAATACACATATCAGCGGTGTGTCTTTTTGCTTCCGCCGCCGCTCTTTTTGCAGCTCTTTCCGCCGCTCTTGCCGCATATCTTGCGTCTTCGGTAACATCTATGTTATATCTCTTTTCGTTGTATCCGGTAGTCATTTTTTGTTCCTCTCTTGAAAGTGAATTTCTTTTGTGATATTTTTCGTGAACTTCACCTTGTGTGATATGATTGTATCACACTTCGCAATGAAAGTCAAGTGCAATTTTGCAATATGTGATATTATTTACATTTATTTTACAAATTGCGATATGCTTTACGATAGGTGAAAAAGTTTTGGTTCACTTTTCTTTGAGCATATTATATCATTAAGAGTGTCCGATAAACAGGACTTTGCCTGCTGTTTTTACCATATCGTAAAATCAGGAAAGCGAATAATCGTCGGTCTCCGCATTGTATGCAAAGTGTTTGTTTTTGTTCAATGTTGTATTGACTTTTTTGGTATATTTTGCTATAATGAAATAACATATAAGAAAAGAGGGTTCGGTCGTGAAAAATAAATTTATATCCGTTTCGTTGGCGGTTATTCTGCTGTTGAGTGTTTTTACCGTTTTTCATTCGTCTGCGGCGACACAATCCGTTTTTATTTTTGATTCGTCCGCCGTTGCCGCAAACCATAACTGGGAGGGGTATTATCGCGCGATAGAGTCCATTCCTTCCGACGATACCGCTCATTCGTCCATGCGCGCGGAGGGAACTCCGTACTATATAGTCGATCAAACGATGAAAAATGACTTGGCCGCGACGGGTACGATGGACTCCGATTATACGGGAATAGGTTCGACGACCCGATATGACAGCCTTACAACGTCTACGGGTAAAAGTCTGCTTCAATATCTGCTTGACGAGTTCGGCGAACAGATGTATATCCTCGACGGAGGTAAAAAGAGGGCATACACGCTTTGGAATTCGACCGTGGCGGCGGAACTTAAAATAACGTACACTTCCGATTACTATTATTATATGGCGGCGGCCGACCAGTCCCGTTACAATGTTGCCGATTATCAGGCGGCGCTTGACGCGCTGAACGATTTTCTTGTTCACGCACATTATAATTATGCTTTTAATACATACAACGAAAACAGATACGACGAACAACTTGCAAGATATAACGTCCTTGTCGCGGCGCTCGATGTGATTGAGCCGACGACTCCCGACCCGACAGACCCAACGGTGCCCGACCCCACAACTCCCGAACCGACGACTCCTACCGAACCCGGTCCCGAGCCCGACCCGAATCCCGATTATGAGCGTTCGACGTTTACGTTTGACGCTTCGATAGGCGCGTCGGGGCTTTCATGGGATAAATATTTTGCGGCGCTTTGTTCTATCCCGACCTCTGCCGACGATACGGCTCATGCCGCGCAAAAAGCAAGCGGAACGCCTTATTCGGTCGTCTTTGAGTTTATGATGGCGAACCACGGCGCGGCACTTGACGATTTGGTCATACCTGCGGTAAACAAGAAATTCATATCGTATTTTCTCAATGAATTCGGCGAACAGATGTATATTCTTGACGGCGGCAAAAAGCGTGCCTACGATTTGTGGAACAGGTATATGCCCGCTTCTCTTGCCGTGACGTATACGTCCGCAAACTACACTTACGTTTCGACAAAAGACCAAAACTTGCTGACTGTTTCTTCTTATGCGGCGGCGCTCAATGCGCTGAACGATTTTCTTGTAAACGCGCACTACAATTATGCTTACAACACGTTCAACGACAGCCGTTACGATGAACAGGTCGAAAGGTATAAAACGCTTGAAAAGGCGATAATGAATATTGTATTTGTTACAGACAAATACGATGTTTCCTCTTATAAAAAGGCGGGGACTTTTCCTGAGCGTCCCGGCGTTGTTTTCGCTGGCTGGTTTGCCGACAGTGCAAAGACCGTGCCATACAAAGAAACGACGGGTACAGCCTATGCAAAATTCGTGGACGAAGATATTTTTACCGTAAAGGCACAGGTGACGGCGAAAAATGAGCCTACCGATCCCCGAAATCTTCGTTTTATTTCAACTCTTGATTCCGTGGCTTATTCGGAAGCGGGCTTCAAAATTACTTTTAACGGAAAAACCGTAACTCAGCCGGTTCACAATGCGTACCGTGAAATGACGGCAAAAAACGGAACGATAGTCTATAAACCGACCGATATATGTTCCGATGCGGCGTTTTTCACGTCTTACACGGTGACTAATGTTCCGTTTTCGATAGGAAAAATTCCTTTCAGGGTGACGGCGTACTATGTGACACTTGACGGAACCGAGGTAAGCGGCGAAGAAAGACTTATTTATATCGAAAACAGCGCGTTGACCCCGATAACAAAAGATCAATACTATATTTACAACCATATCTCCGATAAGTACAAAGCGGCATATGACAGATTCTATGAAGCGCTTGCAAACTGCGAAGAAACCGTTGATTTCTCTTCGTACCGTTTGACTTCCGACGAATTTTTCAATGTTGTTTTTACGGGCGTTATCAACGATTGCCCGGAATTTTGGTGGTTTAAGAGGTCGTACAGTTATTCCAATTCCGTTCAGGACGGTACAGTTTATATCGGCAATGTCAACCCGAACTATTTCTTTACGGGCGAAGAACTCGAAAAACAGAAACAGAAAGTCGATGCTTCCGCCGCAAAACTGCTTGAAAGCATAACCGCGTCGATGAGCGAATATGAGCGAGAAGTGATTATTCACGACAGGTTTGTCAATGCCGTTACATACGTTTTCAATGATTATGACCAGACTGCTTACGGCTCTCTCGGCAACGGTGAGGCGATATGCGCGGGATATGCGCGCGGCTTGCAATATTTGCTGTATAAAGCGGGAATAGTTTCCACTTATACAACGGGCGAAACAAAAGACGATTCGGGCAATGTCATATATCATGCGTGGCTTCTTGTCAGAATAGACGGCGAGTATTATTTCTGCGACCCGACTTGGGCGGATCAGGACAGCATAAACGCTATATTCCATGAGTATATGAATATAACGACGGAAGAGCTGCTTAAATCGAGAACTTTGGAAACCATGCCGTGGACTATACCGACATGCACTTCGACCAAAGCAAATTATTGGCACGTCGAAGATAAGATATCCAATGGCTTTGAACTTGAAAAAGCGGCGCGGTGTCTTAAAAACGACGGATATATAGAACTTCACATAATCGGCGATATCGATGAGTTTTGGGCAACGTTCAAAGCGAACAAAGAAGCCGTTCTCAAAGCCGCAGGCTATGACCCGACGCTTACGGTCAGCGGATATACTCTCGGCGACGAGTTCTATATCATTGTCAACGGCGCTTCCTCTGCAAGGGCTTTGTCAATCAGATCCGTGGCACAAAAATACGCAGATACCTGCGAATAGAAATCTCAAAAATTAAAGCGGGAAACCTTTTCAGAAGGGTTTCCCGTTTTTATACCGCAACGACTTTGACAGAGTGTATTTTGTCGTCAATAAACATTTGGGTGCGTCTTGACTGAAACCTTAATTCGTGCTATACTGTAAAAAAACAAATCGAAAGTTGTGATGATATGAAATATTTGACCGCAGGGCTTGCTCCCGCAAAGGTTCTCGAAATTTTTGAACAGATATGCGCTATCCCGCACGGGTCGGGAAATCTTGACGCGATAACGGATTTTTGCGAGAAATTCGCGCGTGACAGACACCTTGAAGTTATCCGTGACGAAGCGCATAATCTTATAATCAAAAAACCTGCGACGGCGGGCTATGAAAACGCCGCGCCCGTTATAATACAGGGACACACCGATATGGTCTGCGAACAGGCGGCGGACTGCAAAAAAGATATGTTGACCGAGGGGCTTTACCTTTGTCTTGACGGTGATATGCTCTATGCAAAAGGCACGACGCTCGGCGGCGATGACGGCGTTGCCGTTGCAATGGGTTTGGCTCTTCTCGACGCTTCTGACATTTCTCACCCCGCATTGGAAGTTCTGTTGACCTCCGATGAAGAAATAGGAATGCTCGGTGCCGAAAAACTTGACTGTTCTCCGATAAAAGGACGTCGTATGCTTAATCTCGACTCCGAAGACGAGGGCGTTTTCACCGCAGGCTGTGCGGGAGGAAACCGCACGGAATGTGTTATTCCAGTTGCCCGTGAAAAGTTTGACGGCACGGTGCTGAAAGTGACCGTGAACGGACTTCGCGGAGGTCATTCGGGTGAGATGATAAACAGAGGCAGGGCAAATTCTTCCATGCTCATAGGCAGAGCGCTTGACGTCCTTGACTGCGTTTGCGATATGCGCGTTGTCTCGGTTGACGGCGGTTTGAAAGACAATGCCATTCCCGTTGAAAGTTTTGCCGTTGTTGTCGTTTCCGATGAGAAAAAAGCGCGGGAAGCACTTGAAAAATTCGGTGATGACCTGAAAAATGAGTACAGAACGCCCGATCCCGACGTGACCCTTTGTGTTGAATCCGCCGCCCCGACTGTGCTGCCCATGACAAATGCGGACAGCGAAAAAGTCGTTACGCTTCTGACCTGTATGCCGAACGGTCTTATAGAACTCAGCATGGACGTTGCGGGCTTGCCGCAGACATCGCTGAATCTCGGTATATTGACTACTTCCGAAAACGAAGTTTCGGCATCTTTCTGCGTTCGAAGCAGCATTTCTTCTCAAAAAGAAATGCTTAAAAAGAGACTGACCCGCATGACGGCTCTTCTCGGCGGCACCGTAAGTTATTTCGGTGAGTATCCCGCATGGGAGTTCAAGTCGGATTCCCCGATATTGAAACTCTGCGCCGATGTATATGAAAAGAAATTCGGCAAAAAGCCTGTTATAACCGCCATTCACGGCGGACTTGAATGCGGTCTTTTCTCCGAAAAGATGCCCGGACTTGACTGCGTTTCGTTCGGCCCCGACATTTTTGATATACATACTCCGAGAGAAAAACTGAGCGTTTCGTCTCTTAACAGAACGTGGGAGTTCCTGCTCGAAGTTCTGAAAGAAATGAAATAGAACGCAATAAATCCAAACTTTTAATGACTTTTTATCCGAGCCGAAAGCAAATTTTCGGTTCGGATAAATATTTTTTCGGATAAATTTTCGCTCCGCTATTGCCATATTGCGGGTTATGTGATATAATATAGAATAGATTATAATATATAAAAGCCGTCTTTTTTTGTCGGCGGAGGAATGAAAATGAGAGTCGAACTTCTTGCTTATACGCCCGAAGCGCAGGTTATTGTCGCAAGTGCCGCAAAACTTTGTTATTCGGCGGCGGATATAGATGCGATAATGGAAAAACAAACGCCCGAGGAAACGGAAAAGTTTCTTACAAAACTTGTGGACATGGGACATGAAAGCCCCATTGAACACGCTTATTTCACTTTTGCGATAGAGGGTGTGAGCCGTGCGCTTCTTGCGCAGATAACCCGTCACCGTATCGCATCGTTCAGCGTTCAGAGCCAAAGATATGTCCGCGAAAATGCGTTTGATTTTGTCGTTCCTCCCCGCGTTGAAAAATGTCCCGAAGCAAAAGCCGAATTTGAAAAGGCAATGAAGAGCGCGCAGGAATCTTATGACCGAATAGCCCAAGCCCTTGCAAAAGCGGAAGCGGCGGAACTTGTTGCAGGCGGTATGGACGCCGCTGCGGCGGAAAAAACGGCGGGACGAGCAGTTCTTGAAGACGCGCGTTTTGTTCTGCCAAATGCCTGCGACACAAAAATGATAATGACGATGAATGCCCGCAGTCTGATGAACTTCTTTGAACTTCGCTGCTGTGAGCGCGCCCAATGGGAAATACGCGACGTTGCCACGCAAATGCTTGCGCTTGTCCGCAAAGCGTGTCCGACCCTTTTCAAAAATGCGGGTCCGAGATGCCTGAAAGGTCCTTGCCCAGAAAAGAAGATGTGTTGCGGCAAGACCGCGCAGGTAAGAGAAAAATTCGATAAACTCGGAGAATGAAAAATGGGAAAACTATTTGTTATAGAGGGGATTGACGGCAGCGGAAAATCAACGCAGGTCAATGCTCTTGTCGAAAGGCTGAAACGCGACGGCAGAACGTCCATGCATATACGTTTTCCGCAGTATGACCAACCGTCTTCCGCCTTGCTTCGGATGTATCTTGCGGGAGAGTTCGGTTCGCACCCGTCCGATGTTAACGCCTTTGCCGCATCGACCTTTTTTGCCGTTGACAGATATGCCGCATACAAAAAAGACTGGGGTAAAGATTACGAAAACGGCGCAACCATATTGAGCGACCGCTATGTTTCGTCCAATCTGATACATCAGGGCTCGAAATTGGAGGGGGAAGAGGCTCTCGAATTTTTTGATTGGCTTTATGATTTTGAGTTTGACAAACTCGGACTTCCGAGACCCGATGCCGTGCTGTTTCTCGACGTTCCTCCCTCCGCCGCCGTCAAACAGGTGGAAAAACGTTACGACGGGGACGAAACGAAAAAGGACATTCACGAAAAAGACCTGTCGTATCTTGAAAAATGTTATAAGACCGCGACTTTTGCGTGCGACCACGGATATATGCGCCGCATAGAGTGTCTCGACTCCGACGGAAACGTCAAAAGCGTTGACGAGATAGCGGACACAATATATGAGATAGTGAAGAAAGAATTCTGATATTCGGAGGAAGAAATATGGTTTATATTTTGCTTGCGGACGGTTTTGAAGAACTTGAAGCTCTTGCCCCGTGCGATATGCTCCGCAGAGCGGGAGTTGAAACAAGACTAGTTTCCGTTACCGAGAAATTATATGTCAAGGGCGCTCACGGCATAAATGTTATGGCGGATCTGACGCTCTCCGAAATAAACATAAGAGATATGGAAATGCTTGTTTTTCCGGGAGGTATGCCGGGCGCAAAGAATCTGGACGAGCATCCGAGAACGGATATGCTTGTCAGACATTGCGTGGAAAAGAACCGTTATCTTGCCGCGATATGCGCCGCTCCCATGGTTCTTGGAAAAAGAAACGTTCTTGTCGGCAAAAAAGCAATCTGCTTCCCCGGTTTTGAAAAATATCTTACAGGTGCGCAGATAATGACGGGCGAAAGAGTTGTCCGTGACGGCAACATAGTGACTGCCGTCGGTGCGGGCGCCGCCGTTGAATTCGGATTGAAGCTTGTTGAGATAATGAAAGACAAACAGACCGCGGACGAACTCCGCGAGTCCATCAGATGAGGTAATTATGTCGAACATAAGGGATCTGAAAAGCTTTTTCAGAAAAAAGTACAAGACGGCTCGCGCCGAAATGTCCGAAGAAGAAAAAGTCTTGAAAGACGAAAAAGTCTGCCGCAATCTCCTTTCGACCAACGCATTTGAACGCGCCGAACAGGTGCTTCTCTATTCCGCGACGCCTATCGAGATAGAGACCGTCGGGATTTTTCAAAACGCATTGAACAGCGGAAAAAAGATTCTTTATCCGAGGTGTCTGGATAAAGGACGTATGACGTATCACTACATCGACAACCTTTCACAGCTTCGTCCGTCCGCGTTCAATATCCTTGAACCCATATCCACCGCCCCCGAATATAAATCGGGCAATTCGGATATTTGCATAGTGCCCGCGCTTGCTTACGATGTCGAGGGTTATCGCATGGGCTACGGCGGCGGGTTTTATGACCGATTTCTGACGTCGTTCAGAGGTACCCGCATAGGAATATGCTATGCCGACAATATCGAAAAGAAACTTCCGCGCGGAAGATTTGATGTCCGTGTAGATATTCTTATAACGGACGAGGGCTTGTTCCGGCTCAGGTAAAAGGGATTTTTATGAGACAAACTGTATTTACGGGCGTACTTTCGCTTATCATGTGCGCCGTTCTGACCGTTCTCGGTCTGTTTGATTTTCCTTATAAAGAAATCGTAATCAGCGTAGTCGGCGTTGCTCTGTTTGCTGGCGCGTCGTATCTGCTGAAAAAACTTTCGCCCGACTCTTCTTACAAAAAGTTTTTCGGAATGAAAATGGTGCGTTTCCGCGATGTCGGCGCAATATTGGGCTGCCTTTTTGTACTCGCTTTTGGCGCGTTTATGCTCAACTCTCTTGCCGATGCGTTTTACGGATTTGTCGGGATAAACATAACAAAAAACACGGTCGCTTTGACAAACGGCAATTATGCGGTTCTGATGATAACCGCCGTTTTGCTTCCCGCCGTTTACGAGGAGTTGTTCTTCCGCGGTGCTTTGCAGTCGTTTATGACTGAAAAAAGTGAGATATTTCACGTTGTATGGGGCGCGTTTCTTTTTACGTTCATGCACGGACTCGACCCTTATTTCCTGACAACGTTTTTTGCGGGGCTTGTCTTCGGTCTGGTTGTCAAACTGACGGGAAGCGTATATGCCGCCATAGCGTTGCATTTTATCAACAACATTCTCAGTTATGCGCTTTCGTATTATTCAGACATTCTTTCGGAAATTGAATTGACGGGTCTGATGATTTATTTCGCGGGACTTGTTTTCCTTATCGCCGTATATTTCATTTTAAGCGTGACGATAAGAAAAAGCCGCAAAAATCTTAAAAGGGCGGGCAGAAAGTCCGTCGATGGAGGTTCTTCATGGCAAGAGACGATTACAGAAACGAACGGGAAAGAAGAAACTCCCGCCGCAGAAAAAAGAAAAAGAGCAAGGGCAAAGTAATTGCTTTGGTCGCGGTTCTGCTTGCGGTTGCGCTTGTTGTTGCAGGTGTGCTTTTCATCGTTGACATGAACCGCGACAGAACGGGAAACGAAAAAGATGACAAGACCGTAACGATAACTCTTTCCGACTCGGAGACTTTTGACACGATAGCGGATAAACTTGTCGACGCGGGTGTGGTTCGGTATAAATTCTTTTATGATCTGGTCTGCGCTCGGTACGATTTTTCAAAGGGTTTCAGAAGCGGAGATATTGAGCTGCGAACTTCGATGAGTTACGCCGAAATATATGAAGCGATAATCAATCACGAAGTAAAGACCCGTGAAACGGTTACCATTCGCTTCTCGGAGGGCAGCGAAGTCAGCGATATTGTCGCAAAATTCATCGAAAACGGCATAGGCACGGAAGAGGGCTTTGCCAAGGCGATAGCGGAAAGCGACTTCGGGTATGATTATATTCCCGAAAAGAACAAGGAAAACCGACTTGAAGGCTTCCTGTATCCCGATACTTATGAGTTTTATACCGATACGACGGAGAAAGAAGCACTTCAAAAACTTATAGACCACTTTGACTCAAAGGTTATGACCGATGAGGTCAAAACGCTTCTGTCGCAGAGCAAATACAACTTCTATGAGATACTGACCCTTGCTTCTATAATCGAAAAAGAGGGCGGCGGGTATGATTATATAGACAAGATTTCCTCTGTCTTCCATAACAGGCTTGACGCGGGAATAAAACTTCAAAGCGACGCTTGTTACAGTTACAAAATCCCGAAAGCGGAGCGCACTTATTCGCTGACGTATGAACAGATAAACACGGATGATCCGTATAACACCTATTATTATTCGGGCTTGACACCGACCCCGATATGCAACCCGACCGCCGCTTGCTTTATGGCGGCGCTGAAACCGGCGGAGACGGATTATTATTACTTCTGCTATGTCGGAGACGGCGTGACAAAGTTTGCGAGAACGCTTGAAGAACACGAGCGGAACGCGGCGGAATTTAACGAATGGCGCAGAAATCATTCAAATGGATAAAGACGGACTTGTTTTCGGACATATAACCGAATATATGCGGCTGCTTCGAAGAGAGCGGACGGACGCTCTCGGAGACCTTGAACGCCGCGCAAGGGAAGAAAAATATCCGATAGCGGAACCCGAAACGGCGGATATGCTTGAAATTATGTGCCGCGTCAGAAAACCGAAGCGGATTCTTGAAATAGGCACTTGCATAGGCTTTTCGGCGCTTCTCATGCACGACGCTTGCCCCGACGCGGATATTGTGACTGTCGAACGCAACCCCGTTATGATAGAACCCGCAAAGAAAAATCTTCGGGAGTTCGGCGCGGAGGACAAGATAAAAATGCTTATCGGAGACGCCGTGGAACTGCTTCCGACGCTCGACGGAACGTTTGATTTGATTTTTATAGACGCCGCAAAAGGACAGTATCCAGTGTTTTTGCGTGAAGCGGAGCGCTTGCTTGCCGATGAGGGCGTTATAGTTGCCGACAATGTACTTTTTAACGGAATGGTCGCGACGGGCATACCCGACATCAGACGCAACAAGACCATTGTTAAGCGTCTTGCGGAGTTTTTGTGTGAATTGGAAGCGGATATTTCGCTGAAAACGGTTATACTTCCGATAAGCGACGGGGTGACCGTAAGTGTCAGAACGGGGACGAAAGAACGATGAAAAAGATATGTCCCGAATGCGGAAAAATCAATGATTACGAAGCAAAAACATGCGCTTCCTGCGGTTGTGAACTCGATGTTTCCGTAAAATTCAAGATGTGCCCGAACTGCGGCAAAAAATTTGATGAGTTGAACCGTAAAAAATGCGATGAATGCGGGTTTGAACTTATTGTCCGCGGCAGACCCGCCGCACAGGTGTTTGACGAGAAAGAGAAAAGGGAGATTCCCGCCGCGCTTCGCATTGTCTGCATTCTGCTGCCCGTGGTCGGACTTCTGATAGCCGCAGTATATGCCATTGTGCGCAGAGAAAACGGAAATCTTCAACCCGAAACAGCCAAAACGTTTTTGTTGACAACTGTTACAGTTCAACTTGTTCTGATAGGCGCCTCCGCATTGTTGGCGATGCTCTTGTCGGGTTCTTCTTTTTCTTTGATGAAAGATATTTTTGGTAAATAACCGTTTTTTTGAGGTATGATATGAACTTTGCAAAGCCTGAATTGCTTGCGCCCGCAGGGGATTATACAAGATTTCGTTACGCCGTTGAATACGGCGCAGATGCGGTCTATGTCGGCGGCGAAGAGTTTTCTTTGCGTACCGCCGTCGCAAATTTTCCGCGCGCGGATCTTGCTCGCGCCGTCGATTACGCGCACAGGCGCAACGTTCGTGTTTACGTTGCCTGCAATACCGTTCCGCGCAACGACGAGATAGAACGCTTTTCGGATTATCTTCAATTTTTGAAAAAAATCGAGGTCGATGCGCTGATAGTTTCCGATCTTGGGCTTTTTATGATGATCCGCGACGAATGCCCCGAAATGGAACTTCACGTCTCGACGCAGGCGAATATAAGCAATTATGCAGACTGTCTTGCGTGGTACAGGCTCGGCGCAAAGCGTGTGGTGCTTGCCCGTGAGTTGACGTTTGACGAAATAACGCAAATTCGGCTTCGGACGCCCGGTTCGCTTGAAATAGAGGCGTTTGTCCATGGCGCGATGTGCGTTTCCCATTCGGGCAGATGCTTGCTTTCCAACTTCATGACGGGCAGGGACGCCAATCGCGGTAACTGCGCGCAGGCGTGCCGCTGGAAATACAATCTTGTGGAGGAAAAACGTCCGGGACAGTATATGCCTGTTGAAGAGACCGACACGGGCACGTTTATCTTCAATTCAAAAGACCTCTGCATGATAGACCATGTTCCCGACCTTATATCCGCGGGAATAACGAGTTTCAAAATTGAGGGCAGAGTAAAGACCGAATACTATGTGGCGTGCGTTGTTGCCGCGTACAGACGTGCGATAGATGCCTGCTTCTCAGACCTCGGAGAATATGAGCGTATACTTCCCGAACTTCGTGAAGAGGTCTGCAAGGTCAGCCACAGACCGTATTTTACGGGCTTTTATTACGGAGACCAAAAATCCGAGTCGATGAATTTCAACGAGTCGGGTTACATAAGGGATTATGAGGTTTCGGGTATAGTTACGGGTTACGATTATGTGCGCGGATGTGTGGTTCTGAGCCAGCGCAACAAATTCGTTATCGGCGACGAGTGCGAGTTTTTGATTCCCGGAAAGAGTTCGCAAAAAATCGTTGTCGAAAAAATGTTTGACGGCGAGGGAGAACCCATTCTTGCCGCACCGCACCCGGAAATGACGGTGCTTATTCCTTATCCCAATCCCGTTCCGTCGATGAGTTTTATGCGACGCAAGCGTATTTAGCGGAGGTTTAAATTGAGTTTTATCGAGTTTCACGACGTAAAGAAAATATATAAAATGGGCGAAGTCACCATCGAGGCTGTCAGCGGCGTTGACTTTGCGATAGAAAAGGGCGAATTCTGCGTCATTGTAGGTCCTAGCGGCGCGGGAAAAACTACGGTTCTGAACATTCTCGGCGGTATGGATTCATGCACGTCGGGCAAGGTGGTTGTAGACGGTACGGAAGTGTCCGCTTTTTCAAAAAAACAACTGACTTACTATCGCCGCTACGATGTCGGGTTCGTGTTCCAATTTTATAATCTGGTCAATAACCTGACGGCGGAAGAAAATGTTGAACTTGCGTCTCAGATATGCAAAGATCCTCTTTCTCCCGAAGAAGTGTTGAAAAACGTCGGTCTTGAAAACAGGATGCACAATTTTCCGTCTCAACTTTCGGGCGGCGAACAACAGCGTGTTTCCATTGCCCGCGCGCTTGCCAAAAATCCGAAAATGCTCCTTTGCGACGAACCGACGGGAGCGTTGGACTATAACACGGGAAAAGCGGTGCTGAAACTTTTGCAGGACACTTGCAGAAAAACGGGAATGACGGTTATCGTTATAACTCACAATCAGGCGTTGACGGCAATGGCGGACCGAGTTATAAAGATAAAAAACGGAAAAGTCGAGAGTATGCACGCAAACCCCGCGCCCGCGGACGTTATGAGTCTTGAATGGTAGTTTCTGCCCAAAATAATTTCGATTGAAAAAACAGGAAAAATGAGTTCGGTACTTTTTAAGGATTTCTTTAAAGAAATAAAAAACACCTTCAACAGGTTTATTTCAATATTTGCGATAGTCGCCTTGGGCGTCGGGCTTTTTGCCGGGCTCAAGGTTTCAAGCCGTGTCATGAAAAAATCTGCGGACGCATATTATGACGGTCTGAATTTTTATGATCTGCGTCTTGTTTCGACCGTCGGTTTTACGGAAGACGACGTCGTCGAACTCCGAAAATACGGCGAGTTGTCGGAAGTTGAGGCAACGCATACAACGGATGCGCTTTTTGATTCCGATGTGGGTCAGTTGTCCCTCCGCGTTTTTGAAAAAGATGCCGGAAGAATAGACTCGTTTCTTCTTACAGAGGGTACATTCCCCGAAAAAAGCGACGAGTGTGCGGTCGATTCAAGACTTTCTTCCAAAATTAAAATAGGCGATAAAATTGCCGTTTCTTCCGAAAATTCCGAGACTGTTACGGATGCGCTGACACCAAAAACGCTTACTGTTACCGGATATATCAGAAGCCCGATATATCTTTCTTTCGAACGGGGAAACACGAATATCGGAAACGGTTCTTTGGACGGATTTGTTTGCGTTCCTTCATCTGCTTTTGACAGTGAATATTATTTTGAGATAGTCGCAATTGTAAAGGGCGCGAAAGAACTCGTTTGTTACGGTGACGAATACAAGTCGCTTGTCGCTGCCGCACAGGACCGCGTGGAAGAGTTCGCTTCCGAGCGCGAGGGCGTTCGCTATGAAAGCATTTACGAGGAATATTCGAAAAAAATAAACGATTCGCAACAAGAACTTGACGACAAGAAAGCCGAAGCGGAGGAAAAACTTGCGGCAGCTCTTGCAGAAATAGAGCAGGGCGAAACCAAACTCGCTTCTGCAAAAAAATCTTATTCGGACGGTTTGAAAAAGTACAATTCCGCGCTGGCGCAATATGAAAAATCTTATAATGATTTTGTGACTGCGAAGCCCGCGACTGTGAAAAAGCTCGAAGCGCTGAATGACGTATATAAAGCAAAAAAATCGGAATATGACGCTTCCGTTTCTTCTTATCAGGCTTCGCTTGCCTCTCTTGCGGAACTTTTGAAATACGTTGAAGCTCTTGAAGACGCGGGTTCATCCGACGCTCCCGCATACCGTGCGGAGTATGAAAACAAAAAAGCGGAACTCGACGTGTTCGGACAGCAACTTTCCGAGGCGGGGAAAAAACTTGCCGAAATGAAAGCGGGAATAGACGGCGGATATGCCGAACTTGACGCCGCGGAAAAAAGACTTGCTTCCGCAAAAGCAAGTCTTGATAATTCGGCGGCAGAACTTGCAGCCGCAAAAAAAAGTATTAAAAAAGGCAATGCGGACATGGCTTCCGCCCGCGCAGAGTATGAAAAGTCGAAAGCAGATGCAGACAATGAAATTAACGATGCGCAGAAAAAAATCGACGAGGGCAGGGCAGATCTCGAAAAACTTGAACGCCCTACATATTATGTATATTCGAGAACCGATAATACGGGATATTCGGGTTTCAGCGACAATTCTGATAAAATAGATGCGATTTCGGGCGTTTTCCCCGTATTTTTTGTTATCGTTGCGGGGCTTGTGTGCTTAACAACAATGACCCGAATGGTTGAGGAACGCAGAGTTCAGATAGGCGTTCTGAAAGCGCTCGGTTACGGCAAGGTCGCGATTGCGGGGAAGTATCTTGTGTATGCGGGACTTTCGAGTCTCAGCGGTTCGATCGTCGGAGTTTTTCTCGGATATTGGATATTCCCGACCGTTATAATAAAAACTTACACGATGATGTACGACGAATTTTCCATCGTTCTTGAATTCAACGTCAAATATGCGGTTCTGGCTTCTTCCGTTGCCGTTTTGTGTATGTGTGTAACTACGTTTTGGGCGTGCTTTGCGGCACTTTCAAGTGTTCCCGCGCAACTTATGCGTCCGAAACCGCCCACAAGCGGCAAAAAAGTATTCCTTGAACGGATAACACCGATATGGAAGAGATTGTCTTTCTCCCACAAGGTTTCCGCAAGGAATCTGATAAGATACAAAAAAAGATTTTTTATGACGCTGATAGGCATTTCGGGCTGTACGGCGCTGTTGCTTACGGGCTTCGGTCTTCGCGACTCGATAGGAGATATTCTGCCCAAACAGTTCGATGAGATTCAGAAATATGACGTTGTCATAAAAACCTCAAACCCTTCATCTTCCGATGAAGATACTGCTCTGAACAAGACGCTTGCCGATGACCTCGGCGAAGATATTTATGTTTATCAGCAGAGCGCAGACTTGAAAACCGACGATGCGTCTTTCGGAATATATTTGGTCGTTCCCGAGAATTCCGAAAAACTGAATGATTTTATCGTGTTCCGAGACCGTATCACACATAAACAGATTGATTTCCCGTCTGCGGACGGCGTTGTTATCACCGAAAAACTGTCTTATAAATTCGGTATCTCTGTCGGAGATAAGATATCCGTTTGCCCCGACGGAATGAATACATATGAGTTCACGGTCGGCGGTATAACTGAAAATTATCTGTACAGTTATGTTTACGCAACGCCCGAACAGTATGAGGCCGCGGTGGGAAGCAGACCCGAATATGAGACCGTTTGGGGAATATTCCGTGACGGAACTGATATAGAGGCGACCTGTTCCGAGATAATCGGAACGGATAATGTTCTTGGACTTTCGAAATTCTTCGATATGAGAGATCACTTCAACAAAGTGCTTAAAGGTCTGATATCCGTCGTTATTCTTATCATCGTTTGCGCAAGCCTGTTGGCGTTTATTGTTCTTTACAATCTTACCAATATAAACATTACCGAACGCACTCGGGAGATAGCGACCATAAAAGTTCTCGGGTTCACGGATAAAGAGGTCGCGGGTTACGTCTACCGCGAAAACGTCGTTTTGACATTGCTCGGCAGCGGACTCGGACTTGTTCTCGGGATATTTTTGCATCGGTTCATAATCGTGACCGCCGAGGTCGATGCCGTTATGTTCGGCAGGCAGATACATCCGATAAGTTATCTGTTCGCTTTTGCAATGACTATCGTTTTCTCCGTCATTGTCGCGTTGGTCATGCACTTCCGTCTCAAAAACATAGATATGGTCGAGTCCTTGAAATCGGTTGAATAACACGGAAAAGTCAGTAGTCAAGAGTGGTTGTAGACATTATCCTGTCTTTCAGACAGTTGATTATCCGTATCTCCATTCCCCGTTCTATTGCCGCGTTTATCGTTCGCAGAGTTCCTCCCGCAGAACCGTTGCTGACGGCGATAAGGCGCGTTGCGTGGCCGGTCATATAAATGTTTCGTGCCATATATGCTCCCGCGTTGCCCGAGGAACTTATATAGAAAACGCCGTCGCAGTTTGCAAGTATCTGTTGGTATCGTTGCTGCTGCGCCATGGTCCATTGCAACTCCTGTCCGTCAAACGGCACGGCGGCAAACAATTTCAGCGTTTCGTTACGTAATCCGTAAATATAGCGGAAACGCAGCACTTCCTGCGCCGCCCATGTGTCGGCTCCGAGTGCCATGCCTGTTATAAAGTTTCTGTAACCGAGTTCGCAGGCTATCGCTATCTCGCGTTTAAGCCCGAGCTTTATATCCTCGCAAAGGTGATCCCTTTCGCTCTTGATTCCGAGCTTTGTCGGACGATGCCCTGTGAACGTGCACCATTTCCCCTCTGTTCCGAGACGCAGTATTTTTGATTTGTCGAAGACCTTTTTTTCGGGTTCTTCATATCCCTTTCCGAACAGCATCGGGATCCTCCTTTCACTTTATTGCGAATGTATTATATCACACAATGCGATACATGTCAATAGAAAATTCTCAAAACGTGAAAAAATATATTCTGAAAAATTTTTCCGAAGGGTTATTTCGGCTATGTCAATTTTCAAAACGGCGCTTGCTCCGCTTGCGGGTTTTTCGGACGGCTCGTTCCGTCGTGTTTGCAAACGTTTCGGCGCGGATATCGTAACCACCGAAATGGTGAGTGCAAAAGGGCTTTTTTATTCGGATAAAAAAACGGCAACATTGCTCGCTTTTGAACCTTTCGAACAGCCTGTTCTTGTCCAGATATTCGGTTCGGAGCTGGAAATAATGGCTTTTGCGGCAAAGGAAGTTTCAAAACTGTCGCCTGCGGGAATAGACATAAATATGGGCTGCCCTATGCCGAAAATAGTCAACAACGGAGACGGCTGCGCTCTTATGAAAGATTTGAAAAAGGCGGAAAGCGTTATTCGTGCGGTAGTTTCCGCAACAGAACTTCCCGTCAGCGTCAAATTCCGTTCGGGATATGACGAAAAGCATATAAATGCCGTAGAGTTCGGTGTCATGTGCGAAGAAGCGGGAGCAAAAAGCATTACAGTTCACGGCAGAACGAAAACACAACTTTATTCGGGAAAAGCCGATTGGAATATCATCCGCGACGTAAAGGACGCAGTATCTGTTCCTGTTTTCGGAAACGGAGATGTGTTCAGCCCCGAAGATGCGAAAAATATGTATGAGCAAACGGGTGTTGACGGTATCGCCGTCGGCAGGGGAGCGCTTGGCAATCCTTTTATATTCGAACAGATAAAAAGTTATATACAGAGCGGCAGCTATTCCGAATTTGACGAAAAAACGCGGTTGACCGTGGCTTTGGAACAAGTTCGTGATATGTGCCTGATAAAGGGTGAAAAAGTCGCTATTCCCGAAGCGCGCAAACATCTTGCGTATTATCTGAAAGGTATGCACGGCGCCGCAAAAATCAAAAATGCCGTATTCTCGGCAAAGACTTTTAATGAAGTCGAAAAGTTGCTTACCGATTTTATGAATGAACGGTAACAAGCGCCGACGGGTGCAATATAAATATGCAGTTAATCAAAAAAACAATGCCGAACGGAGGTGACGGACTTGACCGGCGAAGAGTTAAAAAAATTGAGACACGGAGATCACGACGCCTTTGAACGGCTTGTCCGTGACAACCAGGAAAACGTGTTCCGCGTTATTGTTTCCGTTGTTCGGAATGAAGAGGACGCAAGAGATCTTGCACAGGACACTTTTGTTAAAGCATATACGTCGATCGCTTCCTTTAACGGCATAAGCTCCGTTTCGACGTGGCTTTACAGAATCGCTTACAATACGGCTCTTGATTTTTGTCGGAAGAGCGGAAAAACGCCCGACTCGAAAAGCCTTTTTGACGAAGACGATTCGGAAATGCGGAATTTGAGAGCCGCAGAAGAAACGCAGCCCGAAAAAGCGTTTGAAAGAACCTCTCTGCGTAAAAAAATATTTGCGGCTCTTGCGGAATTGCCCGAAGAACAGAGAAAAATGATTGAACTCAGAGACGTTCACGGATTCAGTTATGAGCAAATATCAAAGATGACGGGCGTCAGAGAAGGCACTGTTAAATCCCGTATAAACAGAGCGCGTGAAAGTTTGCGAAAAAAATTATCGGAATGACGGAACTTTTAACGATTTGCTTCGTCTAAAATAATGAGAACGAAAGAAAGGGGAAAAAACGTATGAAATTCAGATGCGAAGATTTTGACGGTTATATAGACAAAATACTCGATAATTCTGCGTCGGAAGATGTCAGAAGCGCGTTTTTCCTGCATCTTTCGGAATGTGAAAATTGTTGCCGCGAATATGAAAACGCAAAATTTATAAAAGAAACGCTTCGCGACCGCAGTCCGAAACTCGACGAAGACTTCACCTCGTCGGTCATGGCGCGTATATCGGCTTTGCCGGAAAAGAAGAAAACCGTTATCCCGTTCAACCGCGTTATGCGTGTCGCGGCGCCCATTGCCGCCTGTCTGCTTATAGTTTTTGCTGTCGTGTTCAGTGCATTCTCTTTGGAACAACGGCAGAAGTCTCTCGGTGAATATATTTCGAGAGATGTTCCCGATGAAGCTGCACAGGCATCGTCAAAACAGACGACGGAGAACGAATCGGATTATATTACCGAAAATTATATCAAATATCTCACCGACGGTTCGGAAATTCCGAATTACGGAACTTATTCGGAACAGAGTGTTCTCGATATACTCAGCAAGACCGTTGACGGATACGTTAACGACGAATACGGTTATATCTGCTTTATGACCGTTGCGGGACTTGATAATCTGAACAATGCAGAAAAGACCGTGTATATGCCCCGAACCAATAACGGCGACATAATGCTGTTTACGACCTATCTGCCGCAGATAAACCTTATAAGCGAAGTCGGCGACGAACTTGTCGATTACTTTGTTCTTGACGGCAGCGGGGACGCACAGAAAGCGCTTGTTATAGTAAGACTCAAAGTTTCGAAATATTGACAAGTCATTTATATTAAAAACAACTTTCAAAACTTTCATACGAAATATTCTTCCGATTTTTCGGAAAGAACACCTAACGGCGGGAATCAGGACGGCTTCTGATTCCCGCCGTTATGGCTTTTTGCACAGTTTTTGCACTTTAGAAGCGTGCGGTTTTGTGCGTTGTAATCCGTGTCAGTGATTAGAAATTTTTCTTTTTAAAATTTGACAATATCCTCCAATGCCGCCCGTTTGCTTGACGCAGAGCGGTTTTTGTGATATAATACATATGTCGTGTAAATCGGCATGACCGTGAAACCATGAACAGAGCGCGTCGGAGAAGCGCGGTTTTGTGGTCTGCCTTTTAAAAACTCGGCGTCGAAAACTTTTTTGTTTCAGACGCTTGCACGGCTGTTTTATATCGTACCCCGCGACGAATAATTCTTCTCTATGCCCGAAGTCAAGGAACCGAGGGTAACGTCGCACTGTCGAGACGCAAGGGGCGTCCGAGGGGACGGTAAAATAGGAGGTGTTGCATTTTATGCGAAAACGAATATTCGCCTTTCTTATGGCGTTTATTATGACCGTTACGCTTGCATCCGGTATTGTCGTTTCTCAGGCGGCGTCGAAAGCAAAACTGCTGACGGTTGACGAACTTATGGAAAAGTTCCCGAACGGAAAGTATTGGAATCACGGTTCGGGAGCCAACAATCCCGACGGTTGGACGGATAAGCCCTGCACGCATCACAGCGCTTGCAGTTGGTACGGAACTTGCGGCTGCAACAGTTTTGAAAATGCCATCCAATGTTGGGGCTTTGTTCTTAAACTTGCTTATGACGCTTACGGCGTATCTGCGAGAAAAAGAGCAAAAGCGTATTCTTTTGATGCCATAAAACCAGGTGACATTGTTGTTTATACCGGTTATTACGGCTCCGAGCATTACATCTTTGTAACTGCGATTAAAGACGGATATGTCTATTTCGGCGACGCCAACGGCGTCGGTGTTTCCCGCGGCTGTGAAATCAGATGGGGAAGAAAAACCGTTTCCGAATTGAAGTCGAAATTCTCTTATACTTATTCGGCGCCTTATGCGCTGAAAGAGTCGAGCGGTTCGACCGAAACTCCCGATACTCCGTCGTCTTTTTTGCCGGGCGTATATACGGTCCATACGTCAGACACGTCGAATATCCCGCTTAACGTTAGAGCAAGCGCCTCCACATCGGCAGCGATAGTGGGGCAACTTGACAACGGGACCGTTGTGAACGTTACCGAGGTGAACGGTTCATGGGGCAAAATCACTTATAAAAACATAACAGGCTGGATTTCTCTTGAATATGCCACTTGCACTGCTCCGACAACGTGTTCTGTCGTTGTCGATGTATCGGAGGTAAAACTTTCTGATAAATTGAATTTGAAATTTTCTTCCGATGCGAATGTTGAGTATGTCGTAACGGTGACGGTCAAGAACTCCGTGGAGAGTCTGGAAGTTCTGAATACTGTCGTTTCGGAAGACAATCTTTCGATAGAAGTTACCCTCGGCGGAACATACCTTGTAAATGTTACCGCACGCAACGCCGGCGGAAAAGCCGCGGCGAAAACTCTTACGCTGACGGTCGATTATTGCCCGGGTACATACATTGTTACTTGTGCTGGTACGACTTTGAGAGTTCGCTCCGCTCCGATTTCAGGCGACGTTATAGGTTCGCTCCGTGACGAAACTACCGTTAAGGTTACGGAGATAAGCGGCGTGTGGGGCAAGATCTCATATGACGGCAAGACAGGGTGGATATGCCTTGATTATACCGAATACGAATCTTCGGATCCGAATGATGACATAGAGATTGATATCATTTTAGGCGATATAAACGGCGATAAAGGCGTTGATATTGAGGACGCAATGCTTCTTTTCTATCACGTTGCGGGGCGGCAAAAACTCGCGGAAGAACAATTGAATGTTTGTGATTTTAACGCCGATGACTCCGTAGATATAGCTGATGCGATGATATTGTTCTTTTTTGTCGCGGGCAGAATCGACTCTTTGAGTTGAGTATATCGTCCTGTCGCCTGACGGATTTTTGAAAAAAGTCTCTGTTCTCGTATTGACGGTCGGAATGCTTCGGCACGGCAATACATGACAAAAAAATAACTTGTCTACCTTAATTATATATACGCGCGCGTATGCGTGCGTATATATTTTTTAATTAGAACGTTCCCACCTTGCCGCGTGTGCCGAACTTTTTGGGTGAGTGTTGTTTTTACTTTTAAAGTTGAATCTTACTTTTAAGGTTGAATACTATTCTGTTTGTGTCTGTCTTGGAAACACACCATTTTTTTGACATTTCCGCCGAGCCGTGTGTACTGAAAATTTCTGCGAAATTACTTTTGGGTGGTTTTGTTGAGTATATTCAAAATCGTGTTTTAAAGTTCTGTTTGAGCGTTTTCACCGTTCCGTGTGTGCAAAAAGTCTTGTTTACAGGGTAGAATTTTACCGTAAAAGATTGTTGAAAAGTTACAAAAATGAAAATCGGTCCGAAAACAGGCTTAATGTTACAAAAAATTCACCTAAAAAGTTGAGAAAATGCAGTTTTTGGCTTGACAAGCATATATAATATATGTTATAATAACTTGCATGGCAAAAATGCAAAAGGTGCGATGACCGCGGAGGTTACTGAAATTCACCCCGGTAAAGGTGACAGAGAATTCCGCGCGAGCATTATCCAACACATTGGATGAAATACCGAATTTAGTTGATGTAATGCGACAACCGCGTTTTCACGTTGCGAAACGGCGACAATTACTCTCGCCGTGAGAAAATGCGCACGCCGCTTTACCACTCGGCAAGTTTTATGGTTCGGGATAGGTTTGCCTTGTCCCGGCATTTTTTTGCGCAAAGGCAAGAAAAACACATAAGATCAGGCTTTGAGTGTTCGGTTATTCATCTCCATACTTTGATGGGTCTTGAAAGCCCATAAAAATCAGGGCAGAGACCCGAATAATATGAGGAGGCGAACATTTACAATGGCTAAACAGGAAAAGATCAGAATCCGCTTGAAATCTTACGACCACAATCTCATTGATATGTCAGCTGCAAAGATAGTTGAAACTGCAAAGAGATTCGGCGCAACCGTTTCCGGTCCCGTACCCCTGCCGACCGATCGCGAAGTTATCACCATTCTTCGTGCGGTTCACAAGTACAAGGATTCCAGAGAACAGTTCGAGACAAAAACTCACAAAAGAGTTATCGACGTGATCAAACCCAATCAGAAAGCCGTTGAAGCGCTTATAGGAATCGAACTTCCCGCAGGCGTCGATATGGAAATCAAACAATAAGAAAAACTAATTTGTCTTTTGCCATGACAGGTTTTATGATAGCTAACCGCTAAAAGCTATTCCCGTCGATGAAAACATCGAACGCGGTCAAGTTGGCAAACGCCAACCAATAACCGAAAGGAGTAATTCTAAAATGGAAAAAGGAATCATTGGCAGAAAGATCGGCATGACGCAGCTTTTCACGGAAGCCGGAAATGTCGTTCCCGTAACCGTTGTTGAGTGCGGTCCCTGCGTTGTTGTGCAGAAGAAGACGACCGACACCGACGGATACGATGCCGTACAGCTCGGTTTTGAAGACCTCAGAGAAAAGCTGGTCGTTAAACCGAGAAAAGGTCATTTTGACAAAGCACAGGTTGCTTACAAGAGAGTTCTTAAAGAGTTCAAACTTGATAATTCCTCCGAACTTAACGTAGGTGACATCATAAAAGCGGACACCTTCGCGGCGGGCGACAAGATCGACGTCACGGGCGTTTCCAAGGGTCACGGTTACCAGGGCACCATCAAACGTCTCGGCTTCCACAGACAGCCGACATCGCACGGTACTTCCGGTTACCACAGACACCAGGGTTCCATGGGCGCGAACACCGACCCCTCCAGAGTTATGAAGGGTAAGGGCATGCCCGGACACATGGGCAGCGTTCAGGTTACGATCCAGAACCTTGAAGTTGTTAAAGTTGATGCGGAAAACAACCTCATCGCCATCAAGGGTGCCGTACCCGGTCCCAACGGCGGTCTCGTTGCAGTTAAGACCGCAGTCAAAAAGCGCTCGTAGGAAGGGGGATATAACAGATGAATTACAAAGTTTATGACATGAAAGGCGCCGAAGCAGGCACCATCGAACTCAACGACGGAATTTTCGCTGTTCCCGTTAACCCCATCGTTATCCACGAGGCAGTTAAACAGTATCTTGCAAATCAGCGTCAGGGAACGCAGTCCACTCTGACAAGAACAGAAGTCAGAGGCGGCGGCAGAAAGCCTTGGAGACAGAAGGGCACAGGCCGTGCTCGTCAGGGCTCCATCCGCGCACCGCAGTGGACGCACGGCGGCGTAGCGCTCGGTCCCAAGCCGCGCAGCTACAGAATCACGATGAACAAGAAAGCAAAGAGACTTGCTCTCAAATCCGCATTCTCTTCCAAGGTTGCGGCAGAGGAGTTCATCGTTGTTGACAGCCTTGCGTTTGACGCACCGAAGACCAAGAAAATGGTTGAGGTTCTTGCGGCTCTCAACGCTGCGGGCAAAAAGGCTCTCATCGTTGTTGACGCAAAATCCGATGCCAACGACATCGTTATCAGCAGCGCAAGAAACATCGAGGGCGTTAAGACGCTTTACGTCAACACCCTTAACGTATACGACATCATCAAACACGACGTTCTTATCATGACGAAAGATGCCGTAAATAAAACAGAGGAGGTTTATGCATAATGAGTAAGTTTACACAGGATATAATCCTTACTCCGGTTGTGACCGAGAGATCCATGGACATTATGCGTAGCCAACGCAAGTACACCTTCAAGGTCGCAAAAGACGCTAACAAGATCGAGATCAAGGAAGCGGTTGAGACTCTTTTCAAGGGTACGAAAGTTAAATCCGTCAACGTGATGAATTGCAGAGGCAAGGAACGCAGAAGAGGTTACACCTCCGGCAAGACCGCCGCTTACAGAAAAGCGATCGTCACGCTCACCGAAGATTCGAAGACGATTCCGTTCTTCGACAGCTTGACGTAATAAGGAGGAAGACAGATGCCAGTTAAAGTTTATAAGCCGACGACTCCCTCCAGAAGAGGAATGTCCGTTCTGACTTTTGAAGAGATAACTGCGAAGAAGCCCGAAAGATCGCTCCTCGTAAGCCTCAAAAAACATTCCGGACGTAACAGCTACGGAAGAATCACCGTTCGTCACAAGGGCGGCGGAGTCAGAAGAAAGTACAGACTGATAGATTTCAAGAGAAACACCACCGATGCGGAAGCAACGGTTGTATCTATCGAGTACGACCCCAACAGAAGCGCAAACATCGCTCTCATTCAGTATGAGGACGGCAAAAAAGCGTATATCATCGCTCCGGATAAACTTTCCGTAGGCGATAAGATCAGAAGCAGCGTTGAAGCCGATATCAAACCGGGCAACTGCCTGCCGCTTGAATTCATTCCCCTCGGTACTCTCGTTCACAACGTAGAGATGCACCCCGGCAAAGGCGCTCAACTTGTAAGAGCTGCCGGAATGTATGCACAGGTTATGGCAAAAGAGAACGGCTACGCACAGCTCAGACTTCCCTCCGGCGAAGTTCGTATGATCGCTCTTAACTGCAAAGCAACCGTAGGTACCGTCGGCAACTCCGACCACGAAAACGTAAACCTCGGTAAAGCGGGCAGAAAACGTCACATGGGTATCAGACCTACCGTTCGCGGTTCCGTAATGAACCCCTGCGACCACCCCCATGGCGGTGGTGAGGGTAAGTCTCCCGTCGGAAGACCGGGCCCTGTTACTCCTTGGGGTAAACCTGCTATGGGTTACAAGACACGTTCCAAGAAGAACAAGTCCGATAAATTCATAGTTAAGCGCAGAAACGCGAAATAAACGGGAGGTGTTGAGATATGAGCAGAAGCATTAAAAAAGGACCTTACGTCGAAGCATCGCTTATGAAAAAGGTCGAAGAAATGAATAAGACGAACGAGAAGCGCGTTATCAAAACGTGGTCGAGAGCGTCCACCATCTTCCCGCAGTTCGTAGGTCACACCTTCGCTGTTCACGACGGAAGAAAGCATGTTCCCGTATATGTAACCGAGGACATGGTAGGACACAAACTCGGCGAGTTCGCACCGACAAGACTGTTCAAGGGCCACGCAGGTTCCAAGACGTCCAACAACGGTAAGTAAAGCGCAAGGAGGTAAACGAGAATTATGGAAGCAAAAGCTTATTTAAGGGATCTTCGTATTACCCCGAGAAAGGTTAAGATAGTTCTTGACCTCATCAGAGGTAAAGATGCCGCAACAGCTGTTGCGATTCTTCAGAACACTCCGAATGCGCCTGCCGCACCGGTGCTGAAACTTCTGAAATCAGCAATGGCAAACGCTGAAAACAACCACAATATGGATGTTTCCAAGCTTTATGTTAAGACTTGCTACGTCGACCCCGCCAAAACGATGAAAAGAGTTATGGCGAGAGCAAGAGGAAGCGCCGACAGAATACTGAAGAGATCATCTCACATTACAATGATCTTGGCAGAGAAAGAATAGGAGGACAGACATTATGGGACAGAAAGTTAACCCGCACGGCCTGAGAGTAGGCATTATCCGTAACTGGGATTCCAGATGGTTTGTTCGCGATGATCAATTCGGCGATCTCGTCGTTGAAGACGACAAGATCAGAAAGTTCGTCAAGAAGAAGATCGCATCTGCCGGAGTTCCGAAAATCGAGATAGAAAGAAACGGCGGAAGAGTTAAGGTATTCGTTCACTGTGCAAGACCCGGCGCGGTTATCGGCAAGGGCGGCACCGAGATCGAAAAGCTCAGACAGAGCATCGAAAAACTCATCAAAAAGCCCGTTGCTTTGACTATCGTTGAGGAAAAGAGACAGGACCTTAACGCACAGCTTGTTGCGGAAAGAATCGCACTTGACCTCGAAAAGAGAATTTCTTTCAGAAGAGCAACCCGTTCCGCTATCGACAGAGCAATGAAAGCGGGCGCCAAGGGTATAAAGACCAACGTTGCAGGCCGTCTCGGCGGTGCCGAAATCGCACGTTCCGAGCATTATCACGAGGGAACCATTCCTCTGCAAACGCTCCGTGCCGACATCGACTACGGCTTTGCGGAAGCCGCAACGACCTACGGCCGTATCGGCGTAAAGGTTTGGATCTACAAAGGTGAGATCCTCAACGCAGGCAAGAAACTCGAAGTAAGGGAGGAAAGACGCCATGTTAATGCCAAAAAGAGTAAAATATAGAAGAGTTCACCGTGGACGTCTTACCGGTAAGGCGACGAGAGGAACCAAACTGTCCTCCGGCGAGTACGGTCTTGTAGCGACCGAGCCGGCATGGATCACTTCAAACCAGATCGAGGCTGCCCGTATCGCGATGACGAGATACATCAAAAGAGGCGGTAAGGTTTGGATAAAAATATTCCCCGATAAGCCGATAACCGAAAAACCGGCTGAAACCCGAATGGGTTCCGGTAAAGGTTCTCCCGAGTATTGGGTAGCGGTTGTTAAACCCGGCCGCATCATGTTCGAGATGGAAGGCGTTTCCGAAGAGATAGCAAGAGAAGCTATGCGTCTTGCAGGTCACAAACTTCCCATCAAAACCAAGTTCGTTAAGAAATCCGATTTCGAAGTTGGAGGTGACGCATAATGAAAAAGAAGGATCTTGCAGCCATCAAGGCTCTCTCCGTCGAGGATCTTGAAAAGAAACTCGGGGAACTTAAAGAGGAGATCTTTGCTCTTCGTTTCCAGCATGCGACGAATCAACTTGACAATCCCATGCGTATTGCGTCCGTTCGTAAGGAAATCGCCGTTGTTATGACGGTCCTTAACGAAAAGAAAAACGCGTAATCTGGACAGGAGGTAAATAACGATGGAAAGATCTTTAAGAAAGACCAGAGTTGGTCTTGTCGTATCCGACAAAATGGATAAAACGGTCGTTGTAGCTGTTCAGGAACATTACAGACATCCTGTTTACAAGAAGGTTATGCGTTCCACCTACAAGCTCAAGGCACACGACGAAAACAACGAATGCCGCGTCGGCGACAAAGTTCTCGTTATGGAAACGAGACCTCTGTCCAAGGACAAGAGATGGCGTATCGTTGAGATCGTTGAAAAGGCGAAATAATAAAGCGTGTCGGCTTCGACAAACGCTTAATAATTCCGTATGCGCACGGTGACTGTCCGCGTCGCGGCGGTCGCCAAGCGAAAGCGAGTATACTCAGTTAAGTAAAGGAGAATTATTATGATTCAACAGCAGACATATCTGCAAGTTGCCGACAACACCGGTGCCAAAGAACTTATGTGCATCAGAGTCCTCGGCGGCTCCGGCAGAAAGTTCGCCAACATCGGCGACGTAGTTGTTTGCAGCGTCAAGAAAGCCGCTCCCAACGGAACGGTTAAGAAGGGCGAAGTTGTTAAAGCCGTTGTTGTTCGTTCCGTAAGAGGACTCAGAAGAGCAGACGGTTCGTATATCAAGTTCGACGAAAACGCTGCGGTTATAATCAAAGACGACAAAAACCCCAGAGGTACCCGTATCTTTGGGCCCATCGCGAGAGAACTCAGAGACAAAGAATACACCAAGATTCTTTCTCTGGCTCCCGAAGTTCTGTAAAGGAGGAACCACGTTATGCATATTAAAACAGGTGATACCGTCGTAGTTCTTTCCGGCAAGGCAAAGGGCGGCAAAGGCAAGGTCGTTGCCGTTTCTCCGAAGGAGAAAAAAGTCATCGTTGAGGGCGTTAACCAGGTTACGAAGCACGTTAAACCCAAAAAACAGGGTGAAACGGGCGGCATCGTTAAAACCGACGGAGCGCTTTACGCGTGCAAAGTTCAGCTTGTTTGCCCGAAGTGCGGCAAAGCCGTACGTCCCGCTTATAAGTTTGACGGCGACAAGAAAATCAGATATTGCAGAAAATGCAATGCGGAATTTTAATTGAGAGGGAGGACGACTTAAAATGGCCAGACTTAAAGATTATTACAGAAGCGAAGTTGCTCCCGCGCTCATGAAGAAATTCGAGTACAAGAGCCCCATGCAGATCCCCAAGCTTGACAAAGTTGTTATCAACATCGCTTGCGGTGACGCAAAAGATAATTCAAAGGTCATAGACTCCGCCATGGCGGACCTTGCTGTTATCACCGGTCAGCATCCGGTTGTCTGCAAGGCGAGAAAATCCGTTGCAAACTTCAAACTCCGTAAGGGTATGCCCATCGGTGTCAAAGTAACTCTTCGCGGCGACAGAATGTATGAGTTTATAGACAGACTCTTCAACTTCGCTCTTCCCAGAGTTCGTGACTTCCGCGGTATCAACGGTGAATCTTTCGACGGACGCGGAAACTACGCTTTCGGTATCAAAGAACAACTTATCTTCCCCGAAATCGAGTATGACAAGATCGACAAGGTTCGCGGAATGGATATCATGTTCGTTACAACGGCAACCAAGGACGAGGAAGCAAAAGAACTTCTTACTCTTATGGGCGCGCCGTTTGCGAAATAAGGAGGCAACTGAATATGGCAAAGAAAGCTATGATTTTGAAACAGCAGAAGCCTGCCAAATACACCGCCAGAGCATACAACAGATGCAAGATCTGCGGCAGACCTCACGGTTATCTCAGAAAATACGGTATCTGCCGTATCTGCTTCCGTGAACTTGCTTACAAAGGTCAGATCCCCGGTGTGAAGAAGGCAAGTTGGTAAAGCTGTTAGTTTGAATTATTAAGGAGGTAACAGATATGAATACAACAGATCCTATCGCGGATATGCTTACTCGTATCAGAAATGCAAATAATGCGAAACACGAAAGTGTTGAGATTCCCGCATCCAACATGAAAAAGCAGATCGCTCAGATCCTTGTTGATGAGGGTTATATAAAGTCCTTCAACGTAATCGACGACGGCAAACAGGATGTAATTAAGGTATTCCTTAAATACGGTCCCAACAAGTCCAAGGTTCTTCAGGGACTCAAACGTATCTCGAAGCCCGGCCTTCGTACTTACGTCGGAAAAGAGGAAATCCCCCAGGTCATGAGAGGCCTCGGTGTTGCGATTGTCTCGACTTCCAAGGGCGTTATGACCGACAAAGCGGCAAGAAAAGAAAATGTCGGCGGCGAAGTCCTCGCATTCGTTTGGTAAAGAAATGAGGTAAATATATGTCAAGAATTGGTAGAAAGCATATTGATATACCCGCAGGCGTGACGCTCACGCTTGCGCCCGATAACACGGTAACCGTAAAGGGACCCAAAGGCGAACTTTCTCGCACGATGCATCCCGATATGATAATCAAAGTTGACGGTTCCGTTGTTACGGTTGAACGTCCGTCCGAAGACCAGAAACATAAGGCTTTGCACGGCTTGACAAGAACCTTGATAGCCAATATGGTCGAGGGCGTAACAAACGGTTACTCCAAGACCCTTGAAATCCAGGGTATCGGTTACAGAGTTCAGAAACAGGCAAACACGGTGGTCTTCACGATTGGATATTCGCATCCTGTCGTTGTAGCAGAATCTGACGGCATCAAACTTGATTGCCCCAACCAGACGACGGTAGTCGTAAGCGGTTGCGACAAGCAGCGTGTCGGCCAGGTAGCCGCCGAGATCCGCGGCAAGAAGCCGCCTGAGCCGTACCACGGCAAGGGTATCAGATATGCCGGTGAGTATGTCAGAATCAAGGAAGGTAAAGCAGGTAAGGGTAAGAAATAACCCACCGTGCTCTTCGTTCCGAAGTAATAGGAGGATAATCGTTTTATGGTTAGCAGAAAAGATTCCAATAAAGCAAGACTTCAAAGGCATAAGCGTGTCCGCGGCAAGATCAGCGGTACTGCTGCTTGCCCCCGTCTTTGCGTTTACCGTTCCTTGAAGAACATCTACGCTCAGATCATCGACGATGAGACCGGCGTAACGCTCGTTTCGGCTTCGACCGTTGACAAGGACTTCAATGAGTACGGCGGAAACGTTGACGCGGCAAAAGCAATCGGACTTAAAATTGCCGAGAAGGCTCAGGCTAAAAATATTAAAGATGTTGTTTTTGACAGAGGCGGCTATCTTTATCACGGAAGAGTTCGTTCCCTTGCGGAAGGCGCAAGAGAAGGCGGACTGAACTTCTAATAAAGTAACAGGAGGATATGTATAAATGTACGAAAAAATAGATGCGTCAGCATTGAATTTGAACGAAAAACTCGTATCTCTCAGCCGTGTGTCGAAAACAGTTAAGGGCGGTAGAAAAATGAAGTTTGCCGCTCTGATGGTTGTCGGCGACGGAAACGGCGTTGTAGGCGTAGGCCTCGGCAAGTCCGTCGAGATACCCGATGCAGTCAACAAGGGCATTGAAGACGCAAAGAAAAATCTCGTCAGAATCTCCCTTAAAGGCACAACTATTCCTCATGAAATAGTTGCTTGCTACGGTGCCAGCCGCGTGGTTCTTAAACCCGCTGCAAAAGGTACCGGCGTTATCGCGGGCGGTGCGGTTCGTGCCGTTCTCGAAATGGCGGGAGTAAAAGACATCAGAACAAAAGCACTCGGTTCCCGTAACCCGCAGAACGTTGTTCACGCGACTATCAACGGTCTTTCGACCCTGAGAGACGCGGCGCAGGTTGCGCAGACGAGAGGCAAGTCTGTTGAAGAAATCTTGGGTTAAGGAGGGGTTGCAGATGTCTGAAAATACGATTAAGATCACGCTTGTTAAAAGCTTGATAGGTAGACACAAGGATCACATCGCAACAGCGAATTCCCTCGGTCTGAGAAAAATAGGCGACACGACCACTCAGCCTAAGAACGCTGCAACAGAAGGTAAGGTAAAAAAGATTTGTTACCTTATCAAAGTAGAAGATTAAGGAGGTGCCCAATATGAAATTGCATGATCTTGCACCCGCTGACGGCGCAGTCAAAGCACCGTACAGAAAGGGCAGAGGCATCGGTTCCGGTAACGGAAAAACTGCGGGTAAGGGCCACAAAGGTCAGAACGCACGTTCCGGCGGCGGAGTCAGACCCGGCTTTGAAGGCGGTCAGATGCCCCTTTCAAGAAGACTTCCCAAAAGAGGCTTCTCCAACTATCCGTTTAAGGTGGTTTACGAAACCGTTAATGTCGGCGTTCTCAATGAGTTCGAGGACGGCACGGTCGTAACCGCGGAAGAACTTTACGCGAAGAATATGATCAGCGGCACTGCCGTTGCTGTTAAGATCCTCGGCGATGGCGAAATCGAAAAGAAACTCACGGTTAAGGCTGCGAAGTTCTCCGAGAGCGCAAAAGCCAAGATCGAAGCGGCAGGCGGGAAAGCTGAGGTGTTATAATAAATGAATATTTTTACGACCCTGAGAAACGCTTGGAAGACAAGCGACCTCAAAGCGAAGATCGTATTTACTTGCTTTATTATAATACTTTTCAGAATCGGTATAAACATTCCCGTTCCGTTTGTTAACACGGACGCACTTCAAAGTTTCTTCAGTTCTCAAAGCAGCACGCTTCTCGGTTACTTCAACATGCTTTCCGGTAACGCGCTTGCATACGGAACACTCTTTGCGCTGACGATACAGCCGTACATCAACGCATCCATTATCATCCAGCTTCTTACCGTTGCCATTCCCGCACTTGAAAGATTGCAGAAAGACGGCGGCGAAGCGGGAAAGAAGAAACTTAAAAACGCAACTCGTTTCCTTACGATAGGCATAGGTCTTATCCAGGCTTTCGGTTATTACACGATAATGACCAACGGCTACTCCACCTCCCTGATGAACCTTCCCACCGGCATGCCCGAGTGGTTCGGTATCGCGATATTCGTTGTTCTTTTGCTTGCAGGCTCCATGCTTGTTATGTGGCTGGGCGAAAGCATTGACGAAAAGGGAATAGGCAACGGTATCTCCATAATACTTTTTGCTTCCATCGTTTCGCGCGGTGTCAGCCTTGTCGGTTACTGCGTTCAGAAGGCGCAGACCGGCTACTGGTGGATAATCCCCATCTTTGTTGTTCTCGGACTTGTTATGTTTGCGTTCATCGTATTTATGGACAGCGCCGAAAGACGCATTCCAATACAGTACGCAAAACGTCAGGTAGGCAGAAAGATGTACGGCGGCCAAAGCACATTCCTTCCCGTAAAGGTTGCAATGACCGGCGTTATGCCCATCATCTTCACTTATGCGATAGTAGGTCTTCCTGCAACAATAGCGCAGTTCTTCCCGAACAGCGGCTTGGCAAAGTTCGTGACGAATCACTTCTCGTCCACGAGCCCGATCTACATCATTCTCGCATTTGTTCTTATCATTGCATTCAACTTCTTCTATATCTCCATTCAGTACAATCCTGTTGAGATATCGAACAATATCAAGAATAACGGCGGAACAATCCCCGGTATCAGACCCGGTAAACCGACATCCGATTTCATTATCAGAGTGGTTAACAGAGTTACGATAGTCGGCGCGCTGTTCCTCGGAATCATCGCAACCGTTCCTTACATTCTCGAAGCGATCTTCGGTGAAGCAATGACCGGTCTTGCTCTCGGCGGTACATCCGTAATGATTCTTGTAAGCGTTGCTCTTGAAACCGTTAAACAACTTGAATCCCAGATGCTTATGCGTCAGTCGAAAGGATTCCTCAGATAAGTTTGACAGTTATTTCCGAAGTCGGAACACGGCAGAGAAATGCCGTGTTCCGACGGAGGAACGGAAGAAAGGAACGCAAAATGCTTAATTTGATTCTTCTCGGCGCTCCCGGCGCCGGCAAGGGTACACAGGCGGAAAAGATTTCCGAAAAATACGGTATCCCGCAGATTTCCACGGGCGCCATTCTTCGTGAAGCGATTGCCGCCGAAACGCCTCTCGGTCTGAAAGTCAAAGCCGTAATGGAAGGCGGCGGGCTTGTTTCGGACGAGGACGTTATTGCTATCGTCAAAGAGCGTTTGCAAAAGGACGATTGCAAAAAAGGATTTATTCTGGACGGTTTTCCGAGAACGATACCTCAGGCGGAGGCTCTTGACAAAATGCTTGCGGAAATGGGCATTGAACTGTCAAAGGTCATCAGTATAGAGGTAAAGGACGAGGATATCGTAAAACGCATGAGCGGCAGACGTGTTTGCAAAGGCTGCGGTATGTCATACCACATCGTTTACAAAAAGCCGACTGCCGAAGGAACGTGCGATAAATGCGGCGAGAGTCTTATCCTGCGCGACGACGATAAACCCGAAGTCGTTCTTGACAGATTGAAGGTTTATTACGAAAAGACCGCGCCTCTCAAAGACTACTACAAGAAAACGGGAAAACTCGTTCTTGTTGAGGGGCAGGAAGAGGTAGCGGATACGACGGCTCTCGTAAATGAAGCTTTGAAAGCGTGACTCGATGATAACCATTAAAACCGACCGCGAAATCGAACTTATGTACAAGGCAGGGCAGGTCGCAGCCGAAGCGTTGGCTCTCGGCGGTGAAAACGTAAAGCCCGGTGTTACTACCAAGCACATAAACGACGTTATGGAGCGGTTTATCAAAAGCAAGGGTGGTATACCCTCATTCAAGGGCTACGGCGGATTTCCCGCGACTGCATGCATCTCGATCAACAATCAGGTCATACATGGGATTCCGTCCGCAAACAGAGTTATTGCAGATGGGGATATCGTGAGTATTGATGTCGGTGTTCTGTTAAACGGCTACCACGGAGATACCGCGCGCACCTACGGTGCGGGAAATATCTCAAAAGAAGCTCAGCGTCTTATAGACGTTACAAAGCAGAGCTTTTTTGAAGGCATAATGTACGCGCAAGACGGTTACAGACTCGGAGATGTCGGAAACGCAATAGAATCCTACGTCAAAAAGTTTGGATTTTCCGTTGTTTATGAGTACGTCGGCCACGGTGTCGGAACACACCTGCACGAAGACCCGGATGTACCGAATTACGGCGTGAAAGGCAAGGGCAGAAGGCTTCAAAGCGGTATGACTATCGCTATCGAGCCCATGGTCAATGCCGGAGTGCCGGACGTAAAGAGGTTGAAAGACGGCTGGACTGTGGAGACCCTGGACGGAAAGTTATCGGCTCATTATGAGAACACGATTGCTATCCGCAAAGGAGAGCCGTTAATACTCACATCTCTATGACGGATGAGTTCCGTTCGGTATGGAGGAAGCAACGCTGAGGGCGTTGCGACGAAATACAGGCAAACTCAGGCTTTTGGAGGAAAAAGTAAACATGGTTGACATTGAGGCGGGCAGTATCGTCAAAGCCCTGCGGGGAAGAGACGAGAACAGGCTTTTCGTTGTGCTCGATGCCGACGGGGAGTACGCCCACATCACAGACGGTCATTCGCGACCGCTCGAAAAACCAAAGCACAAAAAGTTGAAACATCTGAAATATCTCGGCAATTGTAATGAGTCGAAGGTTTACGAGAAAATCGTAAACGGAAAGCATATCGAAAACGCCGAGATACGCAAGGTAATCAATCTGTTCTCATCGGAGGAGGTTCTGTAATGGCGAAAGACGGTATCATAGAAGTCGAAGGCACAGTCGTTGAAATTCTGCCGAACACCAAGTTCATCGTTGAAATTCAGGGCGGCCACAGGCTGACGGCATATATCTCGGGTAAACTGAGAGACAACAACATCCGCATCCTTTTGGGTGACAAAGTAGTTGTTGAACTGTCGCAATATGACCTCAATCAGGGCAGAATTAAATGGAGAGGTGCAAGAAGGACTTCCGATTGACGTCTGACGTCGGAAGCGCCGAGCGCCGAAGAAAAGAGAAACAATTTTTCACACGTCCGCTTCAAGCGGCGATAAAAGGAGGTTTTTAATATGAAGGTACGTCCTTCCGTAAAACCAATGTGCGATAAATGCAAAGTAATCAAACGTAAGGGTAAAGTAATGGTAATTTGCTCTGACCCGAAACATAAGCAGACACAGGGCTGATAAAATCGGAGGTGTAATTAAAATATGGCAAGAATTGCAGGTATAGATTTACCGAACTCAAAGAGAGTTGAATACGGACTTACCTATATTTTCGGTATAGGTGTAAGCACGTCCAACAAGATCCTCGCCGCTACCGGCATCGATCCGAACACCCGCTGCAAAGATCTGACCGAGGAACAGGTCGGACTTATCCGTGATTATATCGACCATCATCTGACCGTTGAAGGTGACCTCAGAAGAGATACCGCTCTTAACATCAAGAGACTTGTTGAAATAGGCTGCTACCGCGGTGTAAGACACAGAAAAGGTCTTCCCGTAAGAGGACAGAGAACCAAGACGAACGCAAGAACGCGCAAGGGTCCGTCCAAGACAGTTGCCAACAAGAAGAAATAAGTTAGGAGGGAATTGAACTATGGCACAGGTTAAAGGCAAAAAGGTTGCTATTAAAAGACGCAGAGACAGAAAAAATATTGAAAAAGGTGCTGCTCATATCCGCGCCAGCTTCAACAATACTATTGTAACGATCTCCGACCTTAACGGAAACGCTATTTCTTGGGCATCTGCCGGAGAAATGGGCTTCAAGGGTTCCAAAAAATCCACTCCGTTCGCGGCTCAGATGGCTGCCGAGACCGCTGCAAAAGGCGCTATCGACCACGGAATGAAGACCGTTGCGGTTTATGTTAAAGGCCCCGGTTCGGGACGTGAAGCAGCGATAAGAGCGCTTCAGACCGCAGGACTTGAAGTTACTCTTATCAAAGACGTAACTCCGATTCCCCACAACGGCTGCCGTCCCCCGAAGAGACGCCGCGTATAATTTGATGGAGGTAATCTGAAATGGCAAGATATACAGGTCCTGTCTGCAAACTTTGCAGACGTGAAAACACGAAACTTTTCCTTAAAGGCGACAAGTGCATGAGCGAAAAGTGCCCGATGAACGATCCCAAGGTAAAAATACCCGGACCTCACGGCGATCGCCGCAGAAAGTTGACCGAGTACGGAACACAGCTTCGTGAAAAGCAGAAGACAAAGAGATACTACGGCGTTATGGAACGTCAGTTCGCAAACTATTTCGAAATGGCTACCAAAGTCAAGGGTTTGACTACCGGTGAAGCGCTTCTTCAGATTCTTGAAAGAAGACTTGACAACGTTGTTTACCGCCTCGGCTTCGCAATGTCCAGAGCGGAAGCAAAACAGCTTGTTAACCACGGTCATTTCACCGTTAACGGCAAAAAGGTCAACATTCCGTCTTACCTTGTTAAAGAGGGCGACGTTGTTGCCATGACCGACAAGTCCAAAGATTCCGATAAGATCAAGGGCGTTCTCGAGGCAAACTCCGCGAAGCCCGTTGTTAAATGGATCGAAAAGGACTCCGAAAACGTAAAAGGAAAGATAGTTGCGCTTCCGACGGTTGAAGATATCGACCTTCCCATCGAAGTTCACCTTATCGTCGAGCTGTACTCCAAATAATAAGGTTCGCTTATATATTTTATGTATAAAGTATATGGTAGTTCTTTTGAAGAGTGCGCTCTTCGGAACTTCCGAACCCTCGCAGACCGTCGGGTTTGCCTTGCGGGGCGATCCCGTCGGATTAACAAAGAAAACGCTGAGCGTTTAGAAAGGGTATTTATATGATAGAAATAGAAAAGCCTAAAATAGAAGCCTTAGATTGCAGCGAAGACGGCACTTACGGTAAATTCGTCGTTGAGCCTCTTGAAAGAGGTTACGGAATAACTCTCGGCAACTCTTTGAGAAGGATTCTTCTTTCTTCTCTTCAGGGCGCCGCGGTTACGTCCATCAAAATCGACGGCGTTCAGCACGAGTTTTCCACAATCCCCGGTGTTACCGAGGATGTTGCGGAAATCGTTCTCAACATGAAGGGCGTCATTGCAAAACTCCACGGCAACTGCTCCAAGTTCGCTTATATCGACATCGGGGAAGTTACCGAGGATACCTATGAAGTGACCGCCGCTGATATTAAGGGCGATTCCGATATAGAAATACTTAATCCCGAATTACACATTGCGACGTTGGGCAAGGGTGCGAGACTTTATATGGAAATAACCATCGGTCTCGGCAGAGGCTTTGTTCCTTCCGAAAGAAACAAGGCTGCCGATTCCCCGATAGGTCTTATCGTTATGGACTCCTCTCATTCCCCCGTAACTAAGGTCAATTACACGATACAGAACACTCGTGTCGGTCAGATAACGGATTATGACAAACTGACTCTTGAAGTTTGGACTAACGGCACGGTTTCCGCGAAGACAGCAGTCTCCCTCTCCGCAAAGATAATGAGCGAGCACCTTGCTCTGTTCATCGACCTTGCGGAAGATACGGACGTTACCGCGGAAGTCTGGAAAGATAATGACAGCAAGGACAAGGAAGCGATTCTCAACAAGACAATCGAAGAACTTGAGTTTTCTGTCCGTTCTTTCAACTGCCTTAAAAGAGCCGGCATAAATACCGTTGGCGACCTTGTAAACAAGTCACCCGAAGAGATGATGAGAGTTCGTAACCTCGGAAAGAAATCACTTGAAGAAGTTATTTCCAAACTTGCGGAATACGGACTTTCGTTCGCGATAGACAAAGAGTAAGAAAGGAGGCTGCTGTCGTATGAGAAAATTAGGTAGAACTGCCGATCACAGAATGTCCATGCTTCGCGGTATGGTAACTTATCTGCTTGAAAACGGCTCTATTGAAACGACCGCAACAAGAGCAAAGGAAGTTCGCTCCCTTGCAGAAAAAATGATAACCCTCGGAAAAGATAATACATTGCACGCAAAGAGACAGGCTATGGCGTTTATAACCAAGGAGGATGTTGTGAACAAACTGTTCACCGAGATCGCTCCCAAATATGCCGACAGAAACGGCGGTTATACGAGAATAGTTAAGATGGGTCCCCGCCGCGGAGACGCTGCGGAAATGGCTATCATTTCTCTTGTAGACTGATAAACTGTTCCGAAATAAAAATTCGGGGTTGCTTCGTGAGGAAGGAACCCCGATATTTTTTGTCTCCCAATATTGACAAACTCTTTCCGCTGTGCTAAAATATCAGACAAGAAAGGGAAGTGAAAGACATGACAAGATATGAAATCGAGTGTTTCGGTCAGAATATGTCGTCACGTTACGTCGTTTACGCAGATTCGGACGAAGATGCGCAAAAACTTGCCGAAAAACATCACAGACCGTATTTTGCGGACGGCACATGGTTCGGAAGTACTAGTATTCTGAACGTGAAAACGGCAAAAAGGTATACGCTTTTTGCGGGTAAAGAAGCGAACGGCTGGCAGAAACGACCCGAAGGTCTTTGCGAAGATAAATAAAACGCAGTTCATCTCGGACTGCGTTTTATTTTATGTTGAGTAGCTTTCAAAAAATATTCGTTATCTTATAAAATTCGTTCTGTTTCCTTTTTCCGTTTCGGGAAGGGGTATTCCGCTCTTTTTACCCGCTTCAAAGCATTTGAGCATCCACGCAAGGTTTCTTGCAAGATTTCTCATAGTCTGCAATCCTTCCGCGTCAAATGCGGCTTCTCCCGGAGCCGCTCCGTGAACGTTGTTCCAATAGGTTGAACCGATAACGGGCATCTGCGAGATTCCGAAGTATTTGTTCAGACAGTCGAACGAGGCGGTCGTTCCTCCTCGTCTGGCAACCGCAACGGCGGCTCCGGGCTTGAATCTGAACGCTCCGCTGCCGCTGTAAAACGCTCTGTCAAGGAACGAAAGTATACGTCCGCTCGGATGCGCATAATAAACGGGCGTGCCGAAAACAAAGCCGTCCGCGTCTTTTGCTTTCGCAATGAACTCATTGACTCTGTCATCGGTGAACACACATCCGTTTTCGGTGCATTTTCCGCAACCCAGACAGTCTCTTATCGGCGCTCCTCCTATCTGAAATATTTCGTAGTCGATGCCCTCTTCTTTCAGTTGTTTTCCTATCTCGGAAAGTGCGAGAAATGTGTTCCCGTTCGGGCGGGGACTTCCGTTCAGCATAAGAATTCTCATCTGTATATCCTCCGTTTCAATTGATTTCAAAAATAAATTTTTGACATGGGAGTTTTATCGGTTTTTTTTCACATTTTGCTATTGACAAAATTCCTTTTATAATGTATAATATTCAAGGTAACGCTGATGTAGCTCAGTAGGTAGAGTGCATCCTTGGTAAGGATGAGGTCGTCGGTTCGACTCCGATCATCAGCTCCAAAAATCCCGAATGCAAATGTGTTCGGGATTTTGCTTTTGTTGCAGTGTTGAGCATATGTTTAACGCTCAGCCTACCCGAAAAATAATATAAAGGGAATGTAAAAATACGAGTTTTTACATTCCCTCTTTTTAATTATTTAGAAACGAAAACAGAATCTCTCGCGTTGGGGTCAAGATACTTGTCTTTTACCGTGTTGTTGAACGAGTAACTGAGTTCCGTTTCCCATTGTTTGAGAAGTGTGTTGAACTTTGTGTTTGTCATATTTGCGCGAATATCTTCCTTAACATCCGTATAAAAACTTTCTTTTTCGTTGATGTCGTATTTCTTGATTATCCAGATACCGCCGCTGCTGACGGTTACGGTAGTAACATCTCCGACTTTCATGCTCTCTGCCGCGTCCATTATTTCGCTCGGAACCGCAATGGATTGTGATTTGTAGAAAATCTGTTCATAGCCGTTTTCGTTGTACAGAAATCCGATGTCTCTGAAATGCGCGTTATATTCTTTTGCTGTTTTTATGTTGTCGTCTCCTGTAATTTTTGAAATATCGTAAGCATTTTCCGAATACTCATCCAAAAGTTTTTCAAAGTCGGCGCCTTTCTTTTTTGCCTGCGCTTCGATTTTTGCCACTTTGTCTTTGACTGCCTGCAACTTGTCGTCCGTAAGCGTTTTTCCGTCATCGTCGGTCGTTGCCAAAATTATAGCTTTAATTCTGGTATAATTTTTATCGTAGTTGTTTTTCAGATCTTCTTCCGTTATCGGCTCTTTGCCTTTTTCCCCGTAGTAGTAATCGGCTATCTTATCTCTTCTGTAACTTGTAACGGTGATATAATCTTTGAACTGATCCTGCGTTATTCCGAGTTTTTGGCAGGCGGACGATACTGTCGAACTGTCGTTTTTGTTCAGTTGTGCGACTCTGTCGTTGTGATCTTCGTCTATCTTCTTTAGTTCTTCATCCGTAAAAGACAATCCGAGATCAACGAACTCTTTTTTGCAGGTAATGTAACTTGTAAACCTATCTGTTGCGTCCTGTCTCATAACCGCTTCAAATGTCATTGTGCTTGAACTTGACGCAGTCGATGAAAGGAACGTAGAGAAATCCTTGATTGAATAATAACTTGAATAGATCAGATATTGATTGTAATAGTAATCTCTCAAATACTGCGAGAAGAAGTTGAATGCCGATTTGAGTTCTTCCGCCGTCATTATAACGCTGCCGTCATCTGCACGGAGTTCATTGGTCGTTTCCGTTGACGATGTACTGATATTGAACGATATGAGATCCGGTTCCAGGTCTTCTTTTTTGCACGAGGTCGCAACTGCCAACGCGGATGCGAGAACAAGAAGCGCGGATACTATCCTTTTGAATTTCATTTTGTCCTCCGTGAAATATATTTATATCTTTAATTATATCACTCTTCGCCTTTTTTGTCTACCGGAAGCGATAATTTTACTAAGAATTGTTGCACATCTTTTATCGGTTCTGCGGTTTTCAAAGTGAAATACGGCTTTTGCGCGGGGGTATAGAAAACTCTTTTCGGAAATGCCGCCGAGACTTCCGAAACAGCGTCCCAATCGGGCTGCGCGTCAAGGTATATGATAACGGTGTTGTCCTTTTGCTCGAGTCTCGACGCGCCGCAGCGTATGCCGAGCATTCTTATCTTTGATATGGCGATAAGTGTCATGACTTCTTTCGGCGGTTCTCCGAATCGGTCGATAAGTTCGTCCACTATGTCGCTCTCGTCTTCGTCCGTCGCCATTCCCGCTATCAACTTGTATATTTCAACACGCGTTTCCATATCTCTGATATATGTGTCGGGAATATATGCGTTGACCTTGATGTCAACGGCGCAGTCGCTTGCCGTTACCGTTTCGCCGCGTTCTTCCGCCACCGCGTCTTCAAGCAGTTTCATATACATATCAAAGCCGACCGTCATCATGTGTCCGCTCTGTTCCGCTCCGAGCACATTGCCCGCGCCGCGTATTTCAAGGTCGCGCATTGCAATTTTCAGTCCCGAACCGAATTCCGTGAACTCCCTGATGGTCATCAGTCGTTTGTATGCGTCCGTGGAAAGCGTTTTGCCTTTTCTGAACGTGAAATACGCATACGCTCTTCTGTCGCTTCTGCCGACGCGACCCCTTATCTGATGCAACTGCGCAAGTCCGAGCCTGTCTGCGTCTTCGATTATAAGCGTGTTGCAGTTCGGCACGTCAACGCCCGTCTCAATTATTGTCGTGCATACCAAAACGTCGATCTCGCCGTTTACAAGCGCCGTCCATATTTCGGAAAGGTCCTCCTGCGACATCTTTCCGTGCGCTACCTGTATGCGGAACCCTGTTTTTTCGTAAAGGAGATTTGCCGCTTTATATATCGTGTCAATGCGGTTGTGCAGATAAAAACATTGTCCGCCGCGCGCAACTTCACGCTTTATCGCATCAACGATTATGCTTATGTCGTACTCCGCAACATAGGTGGTGACGGGGTATCTGTTATGCGGCGCTTCCGTCAGCACGGAAATGTCGCGTATGCCCGACATTGACATATTGAGCGTCCTCGGAATCGGCGTTGCCGAAAGCGTCAGCACATCGGCGCTCTTTGACATCTCTTTCAGATGTTCCTTGTGTGCAACGCCGAACCGCTGCTCTTCGTCAACAACTATAAGCCCGAGTTTTTTGAACCGCACGTCCTTTTGAAGCATTCTGTGCGTTCCGACAAGTATCTCGACCTTGCCTTTTTTGACGTCTTCAAGAATTTTTTTCTGCTGCGTCGGCGTTCTGAAACGTGAAAGCAGTTCCACGCTGACGGGATAATCGCCGAGCCTTTTGATGAGCGTCTGATAGTGCTGATATGCAAGTATCGTTGTCGGCGCCAAAAACGCCACCTGATAGTTGTCGCATACGCACTTGAAAATTGCTCTTATCGCAACTTCCGTCTTCCCGAACCCGACGTCTCCGCAAAGAAGTCTGTCCATCGGCACATCGGATTCCATATCCTTTTTGATTTCCGCAATGCTTCTTGTTTGGTCTTCCGTCTCCTCAAACTCGAACATCGCTTCAAAATCTTTCTGCAATTCCGTATCGGGCGAAAATGCGTGCCCTTTGATTTTTCTGCGCACGTCGTAAAGTGCAATGAGTTCTTTGGCAAGGTCTTTGACGGAATGTTTTACTTTTGCCTTTGTTCTTTGCCAGTCGTTGCCGCCGAGTTTGTTCAGTTTGACTCTGACGCCGCTGTCTCCGACCGTGTATTTTGATATCTGGTCAAGCTGCGAACACGGAAAATAGAGAACGTCCGTTCCCGCAAATTTCAGGCGTATATAGTCGTTGATGATGCCGCCCGATTCGACCTTGTGTATTCCGTCGTAAACGCCTATGCCGTAATTGACGTGAACAACATAATCTCCGACATTTATATCGGAAAAGTTCTTTATCGCTTCGCCGCGCTTGAATCGTGATTTCGGCGGCTTTTTAAGTTGTTTTTTCTGCCCGAAACTGAAAACCGCAGTCTTTTGTTCGGGACAAATGAAGCCCCAAGGCAAGTCTCCCGTCGAAATATCGAGGTTTTCATCGTTCCCGAACTCTTTTTTCAGTTCTTTTGCGTGCTCCTCGTTTGCCGCAACGATGAAAACCTTATATTTCCCGTCGAGATAATTCAGAACGTCTTCTTGCAACGATGCTGTGTTTGATACCGCTGTCGGAAACAGTTTTATTTCCGCAAGTTCGTCAAGTTTTAAGTCGTTCAATGACCTCGGAAGCGTTTCGAACACAATGGGGGAGGATAATTTTGAAACTATTCTTTCTTCGTCGAAGCAATACGGCGCATTCAGGAACGGGTAGCCCTCTTCCGAAAGCGTTTTTATGTCTTCTTTCAGCCTTGAAGCAAAGCCATCGACCGCTTCCATGCAGGCGTTGTATTCAAAAAATACAACGGTCGTGTCTTTGTCCGCATAATCAAGAATATTTGCGGCATTTCCGTAGCAGGCGGGCAGCCAGCGGTCATGCTTCGGAAGAATGCCGCCGCGTAATTTTTCCGCATCTTCGTCCGCATATTCGTTACCCTCAAACGGGGTTATTGCTTCAAGCAGTTTTTCGGCGATTTCCGCACGGTATTCTTTTGCGGGCGTTATCCTAACACCGTCAACAGGCTCTGTTCTGCGCTGTGTATTGACGTCGAACAGCGACACCGTATCAACGTCGTTGTCCCAAAATTCTATTCTGTAAGGCTGTGCTTCGGACGGCGGAAAAATATCCACGATTCCGCCTCTTATGCTGAACTGCCCCTGTCCCGTTACATTGTTGAATCTTTCATATCCGAAAGAAACGAGGATGTCCGCCATTTTGTCAAACTCGACCGTATCGGCGGGACGTATCGTCATTTCTCTGTAATCTTCGGGCGGCATAACAAGCGTGCAGAGTGCTTCCGCAGGTATGACAACCGACGAAAACTCTTTTTTGCGTATCGCTGCAACCGTTTCTATTCGTCTGTTTTCGTCAAATCTCGAAACAGATTCGACCGTTCGGAAGTTATAATCTTTTGTCGGGAAAGAAAGCGATTTCCCCGCAAGTCGGTTCATGACCGCCTGCGTTTTCACAACGTCGCCTTCGCTCGGAACGACAATGAACAGTTTTTTCTTTGTCAGTTCGGATATAAGCGCCGTGAAATACGGTTTTTGTTCGCTCACGCCGAAAACGGCGCAGGTCTTGCTCTCCTCCGCCGCACGCTGTATTTTCTGAAATTGTTCGAGCCCCGCAAGGCATTCGAGCCGTTTGTCCATTTTAGGTCCTCTGATTGAATTTTGCCATTGCGCCGTCGATACCGTCTCCGATTATTGTTTCACACGCTTCGCATATATCGTCAAGTCTCGACTCTATCGCCGTCATTTCTTCTTTCGAAAAGTTTCCGCAGACCCAATCCGCAAGATCTTCGTTTTTGTCGGGACGGTCGGCAACGCCTATTTTAATTCTCGGAAAAGTCTGCGTTTCGAGCATATTTATAATACTTTTCAGCCCGTTGTGACCTCCCGCGCTGCCCTCGCGTCTTATGCGCAGTTTTGCCGTCGGAAGCGATATGTCATCACATAATACAATGATATGTTCGGCGGGAACTTTATAGAAATCCGCCGCTTCCGAAACGGATATTCCCGAAAGATTCATATATGTTTCGGGCTTTAACAAAAGCACTTTTTTACCGGTGATGTCCGTTTGACCGTAAAGTCCCTTGAACTTGATTTTGTTTATCTTTATCCCGTACTTTTCCGCAATGCGGTCAATGGCTATCCTTCCCGCATTGTGCCTCGTTTTTTCATATTCTTTTCCGGGATTTCCAAGTCCGACTATTATATAATCCATATCTATATCTCCGTAATAATACTATATATATTATCTAACAAAAATCACGTTTTGTAAATACCCACGCCGATAATTTTGATATTTTTTTGAAATTTGTTGACTTTTTCTTCCTGTCGCGCAATTACTTTTCGCTTTCGGGAAAAAAGTAAATATCGGAGTGCGTGTTCGCGAAAAATGACCGAGTATAAAGAATTTTTGTTACAAAAAAACTAAAAAGAGGAGAAATGTCTTGTTTTTAAAGTATATATATGATATAATCCATATGTTAAATATGAAAACACCCGAAATATTAGGAGGTATAAACTAAATGGGTAAAAAATACGTTTATCTTTTTACCGAAGGTAACGGAACAATGAGAGAACTTCTCGGCGGTAAAGGTGCCAACCTCGCAGAGATGACCAATCTCGGACTTCCCGTTCCCCAGGGCTTTACCATTTCCACAGAGGCTTGCACGCAGTATTATGAAGACGGCAAGGTTATCAACCCCGAAATTCAGGCTGAGATCATGGAATACATCGCAAAGATGGAAGACATCACCGGCAAAAAATTCGGCGACCTTGAAAACCCGCTTCTTGTTTCCGTTCGTTCCGGCGCAAGAGCATCCATGCCCGGTATGATGGACACCATCCTTAACCTCGGTCTTAACGAGCAGGTTGTTGATGTTATAGCTAAAAAATCCAATAACCCCAGATGGGCTTGGGACTGTTACAGAAGATTTATTCAGATGTATTCCGACGTCGTTATGGAAGTCGGCAAGAAATATTTTGAAGAACTCATCGACAAGATGAAGGCTGCAAAGGGCGTTACGCTTGACGTTGAACTCGGCGCCGACGACCTTAAAGAACTTGCACATCAGTTCAAAGCAGAATACAAAGCAAAGATAGGCGCGGATTTCCCCGATGACCCGAAAGAACAGCTTATGGGCGCTATCAAAGCCGTATTCCGTTCGTGGGACAACCCGAGAGCAAACGTTTACAGAAGAGACAACGACATCCCTTACTCCTGGGGAACTGCCGTTAACGTTCAGTCCATGGCATTCGGTAACATGGGTGACGATTGCGGTACCGGCGTTGCGTTCACCCGCGACCCCGCAACCGGCAACAAGGGTCTTTTCGGCGAGTTCCTGACCAACGCACAGGGCGAAGACGTCGTTGCAGGCGTTCGTACCCCGATGCACATCTCCGAAATGGAGCAGAAATTCCCCGAAGCATACAAGAAGTTCGTTGAAGTTTGCGACATTCTTGAAAAGCATTACAGAGATATGCAGGATATGGAGTTCACCGTTGAGCACGGCAAACTCTTCATGCTTCAGACCAGAAACGGTAAGAGAACCGCACAGGCTGCTCTTAAAATCGCTTGCGACCTCGTTGACGAGGGCATGAGAACCGAGCAGGAAGCCGTTCTTATGATAGACCCGCGTAACCTTGACACTCTGCTTCACCCGCAGTTTGACGCAAAAGCAATCAAGGCTGCAACTCCGATAGGCAAAGGCCTCGGCGCTTCTCCGGGAGCTGCCTGCGGCAAGATCGTCTTCACCGCAGAAGATGCGGAAGTTTGGAAAGCAAGAGGCGAAAAGGTTATTCTTGTCCGTCTTGAAACTTCTCCTGAAGACATCACCGGTATGAAGGCTTCTCAGGGTATCCTCACCGTTCGCGGCGGTATGACCTCTCACGCGGCAGTTGTTGCCCGCGGCATGGGTTCCTGCTGCGTATCCGGCTGCTCCGCCATCACAATGGACGAAGCAAACAAGAAATTCTCTCTCGGCGGCAAAGAGTTCCACGAGGGTGATTATATCTCCATTGACGGTTCGACCGGCAACATTTACGACGGAATCATTCCGACCGTAGACGCTACCATCGCAGGCGAATTCGGCAGAGTTATGGCTTGGGCTGACAAGTACAGAAGACTTAAAGTCCGCACCAACGCAGACACCCCGACCGACGCGAAGAAAGCACGCGAACTCGGCGCAGAGGGTATCGGTCTTTGCCGTACCGAGCACATGTTCTTTGAAGCTGACAGAATCGCTGCATTCAGAGAAATGATCTGCTCCGACACCGTTGAAGAAAGAGAAGAAGCACTTGAAAAGATTCTTCCTCTTCAGCAGGGTGACTTTGAAAAACTTTACGAGGCTATGGAAGGCGATCCCGTAACCATCAGATTCCTTGACCCGCCGCTTCACGAGTTCGTTCCGACCGAAGAAGCAGACATCAAGAAACTTGCTGATTCCAAAGGCAAGACCGTTGAAGAAATCAAGGCTATTATTGAATCTCTTCACGAGTTCAACCCGATGATGGGTCACAGAGGCTGCCGTCTTGCTGTTACCTATCCGGAAATCGCAAAGATGCAGACCAAGGCAGTTATCCGTGCCGCTCTCAACACTCTGAAAAAGCATCCGGATTGGACCATCGAGCCTGAAATCATGATTCCGCTTATCGGCGACATCAAAGAACTTAAATTCGTTAAGAAAGTCGTTGTAGAGACCGCTGACGCAGAGATCAAGGCTGCCGGCAGCAACATGAAGTACGAAGTAGGTACGATGATCGAGATCCCGCGTGCTGCTCTTACCGCAGACCAGATCGCATCTGAGGCTGAATTCTTCTGCTTCGGTACCAACGACCTTACCCAGATGACTTACGGCTTCTCCCGTGACGACGCAGGCAAGTTCCTTGAAGCATACTACGAAGCGAAGATCTTCGAGAACGACCCGTTCGCGAAACTTGACCAGACCGGAGTAGGCCTTCTTATGGAAATGGCTATCGAAAAGGGTAAGAAAGTTCGTCCGTCGCTCCACTGCGGCATCTGCGGCGAACACGGCGGTGACCCGACCTCTGTTGAATTCTGCGACAAGATCGGTCTCGACTACGTTTCCTGCTCGCCCTTCCGCGTTCCCATCGCTCGCCTTGCTGCTGCGCAGGCTGCTATCAAAAGTAGGTAGGAGTTCTCTTTCCTTTGAATTACCGCTTGGTTTCGAGGAAGCAGCAGCCTATCGAAAGGCTAACGGACAGTATGTTCGCAAAAATCAATGGAGAGATACTACTGTAACGGTGTATATCGACCTTGATTAACAAATGAATTATGATAAGCGTATCATTAGAAATAGTGGTACGCTTATTTTTTTGCTCAAATTTGCACCTTTGATTAGTTTAGGACTTCCCTATATAATGAAGCCAGAAACGGAGGTGCTGTTTATGAAAGAGCAGACATATCATATATATCTGGATAGCCACGAAAAGACGACCTTGTTACATAGCCTTGTGGAGCTGAAAAATCAACTCATACAGCAAGGCAGATATACAGACTGCGTTGACGAGCTTATCTTTAAGGTCATAAACGCACCTGTTAAGAGGTTGAGAATTGAATATGTTTAACCCCAAAGGTTGAGCCGCTTATTCTTGTTTTAGAATAAGCGGCTTTTTTGCGTTCTCCGCCGATTACATAGCCGCCTTGACAAAGCGGCTAAATTTATACGAAAGGAGGACGCACTATGTCAAATTGCAAAGTGATTGCTCTGACCAACCAGAAAGGCGGTGTCGGCAAAACCACAACGGCGGTCAATCTGGGCGTTAGCTTGGCGAAGCAAGGCAAGACCGTACTGCTTGTCGATGCCGATGCACAGGCAAATCTCACAATGGCGTTGGGATATACCAAGACCGACAATCTTCCGATTACGCTATCGGATATTATGCAGGACATCATAGACGGAAAATCTGTTGATGTTCAAGAAAGTATCCTGCATACCGATGAGGGCGTTGATTTACTTCCCTCTTGTGTGGAATTGGCAGGCGTAGAAACAACCTTGATTGATACAAAAAATCGAGAAAGCGTTTTGAAAGCCTGTATCAGCGAAGTCAAAAAGAATTATGACTATGTGCTGATTGATTGTATGCCTGCACTCGGTATGCTGACGATTAACGGATTGGCGGCGGCAGATAGCGTGATTATCCCTAATCAGCCACACTACTTTTCTATTAAAGGTCTGGAACAGTTGCTACGCTCCGTGTCAAAGGTCAAGCGGCAAATCAACCCCAATCTGCGGATTGACGGTATTTTGATGACTATGGTAATGCCACGCACGAAAATTACGCAAACAGTAATCTCAACCGTGAAAAACGCCTATGGTCGCAATATCAAGATATTTGATACGCAGATACCGTTTTCTATCCGTGCGGTAGAAGCCACGGCAGAGGGCAAAAGCATTTTCGCTTATGACAAAAGCGGAAAGGTCGCCGCCGCTTACGAGCAGTTCGGAAAGGAGGTGGAAGAGATTGGCGAGAAACAAAAGCACAGAAATCGAGCTGACTGCATACGATGACCTTTTCCAGACGGACGAGAGCCGTGAGGAAGCAAAGTTAAGCAAGATAAGGGATATTCCCATTTCGGAAATCGACGAGTTTCCAGACCACCCGTTCAAGGTTTTAATTGACGAGGATATGGAACAGCTTGTCGAGAGTATTAAGCGAAACGGTGTAATGACCCCTGCTACTGTTCGGCTCAAAGAGGACGGACGGTATGAGCTTATCAGCGGACACAGACGAAAAAAGGCGTGTGAGCTTGCAGGGCTTGAAACGCTGAAATGCGAGGTTAAGGATTTAAGCCGTGATGAAGCCATTATTATAATGGTGGAAAGCAATTTGCAGAGGTCAACCATTCTTCCGAGTGAGAAAGCCTTTGCCTACAAAATGCGACTTGAAGCTATGAACAGGCAAGGTCAAAGGAGTGATTTAACTTCGTCCCCAATGGGGACAAAGTTGCGTAGTGATGCAGAGCTTGCCGAAAAGGTTGGAGAAAGCCGAAATCAAATTCAACGCTTTATCCGTTTGACCGAGCTTGTTCCCGAAATTCTGCAAATGGTAGATGACAGGCAGATTGCTTTTCGTCCTGCCGTTGAAATTTCTTATCTTTCCGAGGAACAGCAGTACACTCTGCTTGAAGCTATGGAGTACAGCGACGCAACCCCGTCACTTGCACAGGCTATCAAAATGAAAAAGTTTATGCAGGACGGAAAACTGACAAATGAGGTTATCCAATCAATTATGGAGGAAGAAAAGCCAAACCAAAAGGAAAAGCCCGCTTTCCGTGATGAAAGGATAACCAAGCTCATTCCGAAATCCGTACCGAGAGGACAGGAGTCGGACTTTGTTGTTAAGGCGTTGGAGTTTTACAACCGACACCTGCAACGACAGCGAAGCCAAGAGAGATAGCCGCACACCAAGGGTGAGGTATGCCCGTTTGCGGTGGATAGCCATTTTTTCGGTTTCCCCCTCTCCACACCTCTCCCCCTAAATTACTACCAAGACTATCCGAGAAAAGAATATCTGCAAATATCTCACTTTCAGCAGAGTTTTCTACCTTTGAGAGCTTCGCTGATTTTCCGTATAATGAAGCTGCAAAGGAGGTCGATTTTTATGAGAAGAAAGATATTTGCGGTATTGCTTGTTTTGACAACGCTGCTTTGCGGTTGTTCCAGAAATGCAATAGAGAGCCAGACGGACAGTACGGAAAGCACAGCCGAGATTACGGCAGAAGCGCTTGAGAGTGAAAGCAGCCTTTTTTCCTCGGAAAGTAACCCGACGGAAGCTCCCGAAAAAAGCACGGCTTTGGAAACGGAAAAAGCTCAGCCGACAATGCCCGAAACTCTGCCCGATGTTCCAGAACAGACGGTATCACAGGTGCAGACAGCTCCGTCCGCTGCCGAAAGCCCTGCGGAGGAAACAAAAAAGCCTGTTGCACCCGAAAAGCCGCAGGAAATACCGAAGCCTGCCGAAACCGAGCCACAGCCCGCTCCCGAAGCTCCAGAGGAAACAAAACCGAAGTCAGCCTATGACTTTGAGTTTGATATGGAAGCGATAAAGGCGGACTGTATTGACATCGGCAAAGGTATGGGGCTGCACTTGGATACTTCGCTCACTCCGAGCAATGCTACTTGGTGGAATCCTGTTACGGCATCTCAAAGCAATCAAGGCACAAAGCTGAAGCAAGACCTTGAAAGCTATATCAAATTCCACACAGTCGAAAATCTCGGCTCTTACGGAATTGATGAAATCACGGATTTCAATATCTATTACGAAGCAAGAGGAAACGGCGTCTATTCCGTATATTTTCTCTTTGCTTAACAAATCAAACACGGGCTTTTCCCTCTGTTTCAAAGCAGAGGGATTTTTTTATGCCCAAAATCAAGAAAGGACGGTTTAACAGCCTATGAAAACTATGTTTAAGAAAAACGGCAAGCGTGTGTTGTCGGCGGCTCTTTGCTTGCTGATGGCAGTAATGTCCTTGCCGTTGTCCGCTTTTGCGTGGACGAGTGAGGAAGGCAGGAGTTGTACTTCCTCTTTTGGCGATTACTATGTCGGCTCGGACGGCGAATACTACCGCAGTCAAGCTACAATGCACACCCTTGTGTATAACGATGACGGCAGCACCTATGTGAAATCATACAGTTCGGGTAACGCCAAGCGAAAATATTTGATAACCGATAACAGCGGAACGCACCAAGTTTACTGCGTGGAGTCTGGTATTGATTTCAATACGGGCAACACCTACACCTCTAAAAGCGGTCAGAACAGCTCCTATTTCAAAAATTTGCCTACCGACGCACAGTTCGGCGTTATGATGGCTTTGATGTACGGCTGGCACGAGGGTAAATCTTCTCCCGTAGCAGGAACAAACGCCGACGATTACGCTTATGCAACGCAGTCGATTATCTGGGAATATCAGCAGCAGCTCCGTACAAGTCCTGCCGACCTGCATAGTGCAAACGGCATTCCTGCGGATATGTATTATTCCTCTATCAAGGGCAGACCTGCCGAAAAGTGCTACAACTGGATTTTGTCGCAGATGGCAGACCATTACACCATTCCGAGCTTTGCGGCAAGAAACCAGAGTAAGGCAAACACCTACACGCTGAAATACAATCCTGACACTCAGAAATACAACTTGACGATTGAGGACACCAACAATACGCTCTCCAATATCAAGTTTTCTGCAAGCGGTATTTCCGTATCCCGAAGCGGTAACAAATACACCTTTACGAGCGACAAGATGATTACCTCTCCCGTAACGGTATCCGCACAGAAGCAAGTTAATCTCAATACCGATGATATGCTCATCTGGGGCTGCGTAGGCAAACAGACAATGATTTCTGGTGCTTCCGACCCTGTATATTTCTATTTCAAAATCGACACCGAAACCTACGGCACAGGTCATATTAAAAAGACTTCCGAGGACGGTGTTGTTTCTGGCATTAAGTTCAATATCTCTGGCAACGGAGTGAATAAAACCGTAACGACCAAAGCGGACGGTACGGTAGATATTTCTTTAATGCCGGGCGTTTACACCGTCACAGAACAGTCGATTGACCGCTATGAGCCGCAGAGCGTTCAGCGAGTAACAATCGTCAGCGGTCATACCTCTACCGTGACCTTTAATAACACCTTGAAGCGTGGCAACTTGGAGATTATCAAAAATTCCGAGGACAATCTGGTGGAGGGCGTAAAGTTCCACCTTTACGGCACATCTTTAAGCAGTTTGCCTGTTGATGAATATGCCGTAACCGACGCAAAGGGCGTGGCAAAATTCTCGAATGTTCTTATCAGCGGAGATACGCCGTATGTCGTAGAGGAAATCGACACCGCAGTACGCTATGTCGTTCCTGCTTCCCAAACAGCACCGATTGAATGGGAAAAGGTAACGAGCCGTACTTTTGTCAATGTACTCAAAAAGTTCAATGTGACCGTGACAAAATCCGATGTGGAAACGGGAACGGAACAGGGCGACGCTTCTCTTGCAGGTGCGGTTTACGGCATTTACAAGGGCGAAGAACTGATTGACACCTACACCACAGACAACAACGGTCAGTTTACCACAGAGTATTATGTCTGCGGTGATGACTGGACTATCCGAGAAATCAGCCCGTCCGAGGGATATTTGCTTGACCCGACCATCCACAAGGTAGGAGCAGAGCCAGAGCTTTATACCGTGGAATATAACTCTACCGCCAATGATGTAAATGAGCAGGTTATCAAAGGCAATATCGCTATTATCAAACACACCGATGACGGCGAAACCCAGATTGAAACGCCCGAAGTCGGGGCTACCTTTGAGGTCTATCTGAAATCGGCAGGAAGCTTTGAAAATGCAAAGGAAACCGAGCGTGATGTCCTCACTTGCGATGAGAACGGCTTTGCCCAGACAAAGGATATGCCTTACGGTATCTACACCGTCCACCAGACCTCTGGTTGGGAGGGGCGTGAGCTGATGAAAGACTTTGATGTGTTTATCAGTGCCGACGGTCAGACCTACCGTTTCCTAATCAACAACGCCAACTTTGAAAGCTATATCAAGATTGTCAAGAAAGATGCGGAAACAGGCAACACCATTCCGTATGCAGGTGCAGGCTTTCAGCTTTATGACCCGAATGGAAACCTCATCACAATGACATTCACTTACCCCGAAGTAACGACCATCGACACCTTTTATACCACAGCAGACGGTTATCTCATCACGCCGCAGACTTTGGAATACGGCAAGGGCTATTCTCTTGTAGAGGTGCAAGCTCCGTATGGCTATGTCTTAGATTCCGAGCCTGTCTATTTTGATGTGGAGCAATCCGATTCCACCGAAGAAAGCGGAATTACTGTCATTGAGGTGGTACGCTCCAATCTGGCACAGAAAGGCACGATTACTGTTTCCAAATCTGGCGAGGTGTTCAGCTCCGTATCCGAGAATAACGGTCTGTATCAGCCGATTTTTGCAGTAAGCGGTCTTGAGGGTGCAGTTTATGAGATTACCGCCGCCGAAGATATTTACACTTTGGACGGAACGCTCCGAGCTTCCAAAGGCGAGGTTGTGGATACTGTTACCACAGGTGCAGACGGTACGGCAAAATCAAAGGAATTGTACCTCGGAAAATATGAGGTCAAGGAAATCACAGCTCCGTTTGGAATGGTGCTGAATGATGAAATCCACTCTGTCGAGCTTGTTTATGCAGGTCAGAATGTGGCTGTTACCGAAACGGCAACGAGCTTCTACAATGAGCGTCAGCGTGTGGAAATCGACCTTACTAAGAGCCTTGATGTGGATAAAGATTACGATGTCGGCAGCAATGGGGAAATCTTTGATGTAACCTTTGGCTTGTATGCGGAAAAGGATATTGTTGCCGCAGACGGCACGGTAATCCCTGCCGACGGCTTGATTGAGATTATTTCCTTTGACGAGAACGGCTATGGCAAGGTGGCAACCGATTTACCGTTTGGCAGCTACTATGTCAGAGAAATCTCCACGAACTCCGCATATATCATCAGTGACCAGAAATACCCTGTAACCTTTGAATATACAGGACAGGACACCACAACCGTTCACATCACAGCAAATGAGGGCGAAGCCATTGAGAACAAACTCATTTACGGCTCTGTCAGCGGTAAGAAATCAGACGAGGACGGCAAGGTGTTAGGCGGTGCGGTCATCGGTATCTTTAAATCAGGCACAGAAGAATTTACAAAAGAAAATGCCATCCAGACTACCACATCAAAAGATGACGGTAGTTTTTCTTTTGCCAAAGTGCCGTATGGAACTTGGATAATCCGTGAAATCGAAAGTCCGAAAGGCTTTGTACTCTCCGAAGAAGAAATCGCCGTTACTATCGGCAAGGTGGACGAGGTTGTAGAAATCGAGCTTGTCAACTACTTCATTCAGGGCAACATTGAGCTGACAAAGGTGGATAAGGATTATCCAGACAACAAGCTCTCTGGTGCTGTCTTTGAAGTATTTGCCGATACCAACAAAAACGGCGAATTTAATAAGGACGATGAGCTGATTGGCGAAATGAGTGAGATTGACGGTGGCATTTACCAGATGAAAGAACTCCGATACGGTAAATATTTCGTCCGTGAGAAAACTGCACCGACAGGCTTTGTCCTTGATGAAAAGGTCTATACCGTATCCATTGAGGAGGACGGTAAGACCTATGTGGTAGAAAATGAAGCAGGCAAAGGCTTTGTGAACGCTGCACAGACTGGCTCTCTTAAAATTGTCAAGACATCTTCTGACGGCAAGCTGGAGGGCTTCTCTTTCAGAGTGACGGGTATGGACTATGACAAGACCTTTAAGACCGACAAAAACGGCGAAATCTTCATTGAAGATTTGAGGATTGGCGAATATACCGTATCCGAAGTAAACGACAAGGCTTCCGCAGGATATATCCTGCCTGCCGACAAACAGGCAACTATCAAGGTCGATGCGACCACGATTGTCCAGATGCACAATGAGTTCAGAGATACCCCGAAAACGGGCGATGACTTCAATCCTGCTCTCTGGGTAAACCTTGCGGTCGTTTCCCTTGCAGGTGCAGGCGTACTCGGCTTTGTGGGCTTTAAGAACAGAAAGAAAAAGGAGGACTAAGGAATGGATGCGAAAACGATTGTCGCCATAGTGCTTGTAGCATTTATTGTAGGCGGAGCAATCTGGCTGAATATCCGTAACAAAAAGAAAAAGTAACCGATTGGGGCGGCTCTTAATGCCGCCCTTTTCCTATTTATATGGAGGTGTACGATGAGAAATCTCAAAACCATTGAGGGCAAAGTGAAAGATATTCTGGAAAAGGACGAGGAAGCCAGAAATGACGATATGCTGTTGTATCTAAAGGTGTGCAATACCTGTTTGAAAGACACAGGGGCAATGCCCTTTGCAGAGGTAATGCTGCAATACCGTTATCTTGGGCTTCCGAGCATTGAGAGCGTGGGCAGGACACGGCGGAAGCTGCAAGCGGAGTTTCCAGAGCTTATGGGAAGCAGTCGTGTTCAGAAGCTCCGTGCCGCAGGCGAAAAGGCTTATCGGAAGTATGCCAAAGAATGAGAGGTGCTTATGAACGAAGAAAAAAGAATGAACGGCGGTTATGAAATCATCGAGAGCTGTACTATCGGGAGTAACGAGCTTGTTATCGGTCATAACCCGAAAGCCGCAAATCCGTATGTCTGTTGGTACTGCAAAAACGGCACGGATTATTTCTGGGGCTTTTACTGCAATGAGCTGTCCTCTGCCAGAGAAAAGCTGAATGAACGGTATAAAACCGAGTGTAATATGCCGTACAATCAGCCCCAGAAAAAGCAAAGGCAGCGTGATGACCGTGAGCGATAAAAAGAAAATATATGACTGTACGACCTGTCCTTATCCCCGATACAAGGACGGGGCTATTATTTTCTGCGATGTCTGTATCAAAAAGATTTTAGACGAGCAGAACGAGAAAAAACAGAGAAAGGAGCAACCTGATGGAGAATGAAGAAAAGCGTATGCTTGGCGATTATGAGGTCAAGCAGAGTATCCATATCGGCAAAAAAGAGGTTGTTTTCGGTGTAAACGAAGCAGACAAATATCCCTTTATGGTCTGCTACTGCACCTATGACAACCCTCTGTCAGCAGCTTGGCCGACAGAGGGTGTCGGTACAGACGATTATCTGGAAGCTATGCAGATTTTTGTTGACCGTGTGCAGGCACAGATTGAGGTTGTCAAAGAGGAGCAATCCCGATTTGATTTTGATATGACCCCGTTTACCAAAGACGATTGTATTCCTGATAACCGAAATGAGAACATTGTCGGCAAGGTGGTGGTTATCAATGCAGAGCTTAACCGCTATGAGTATCGGCACTCCGCTTATCAGCTTGTATTGGTGGACGGCGGACACGGTGCGGTTGGCGGCAGAGGTCAGGCGGTATTCGGTACTTGCCTTGCAGACGGTAAGCGTGCCAGATGGGAAAGGTACGATGTGCTTGGCGTTATCAAACCAGAGAAAATGCCCGATTGGGCAAAGGAAGCGGTTGCCGCAATCAAGAAACAGGAAAAGGCAAAGAAACCCCACAGTAAGGAGGAACGCTGATATGGAGATACGGGCGATTGCACCGAATGAATGGAAATACACCTATTCCCAGAGTATGCAGATAACAGGACAGACAGGCAATATCGGTCATCTTCGTGGCGACTTCGACTCTGGCGGTTATGGCTTTTACACTACTTGGAACGACCACAGACCGCAATGGAAAACAGACGAATTTAAGACCGAGCTTGATGAGGTTATCAATGCTCTGCGTTCTCCCGAATATGGGATGTTACAAAATCGCCCTGCTATGAGCGAGTATGCAAAGCGTTTTCCCGATAGTGCCTTTAAGGGAAATTATTGTACCGAGTACGGCTTCCGAGTGGATACCGATAAATATGCCTATCTGCTCCGCTGCAATCCCACAAAGGGCGACTATAACTTTTACTGCTACTGTTATGTCAAGGAATGGCTTGATAAGCACATCGCCAATGCGGAAAAAGGCATCCGCTTTATCGACCCGCATTACAAGGAGCTGTTCCGTATTCCAGACGGCGGTAAAATCTGTATCACTTCCGCTTGGGGAGAAAAGTCGGAACGAACCTGCCGCTATATTGACGAATATCACACGGAAATCGGCAATAACCTTTATCACATTTGTGAATTTGCCGAGCGTATGGAGAAAAACGGTGCGACCTATGAGCCGATACCTGCCGAGCCGCAGGCGGTCAAAGCACCTAAGCATAAGAATTTAGAACGATAAGGAGGATTGAGAAAATGGCTGTAAATCAAAAAGCAATTAAGGTCTTGAACAAGATTTTTGAAGCAGGCTTTGCCGATGAAAAAGCAATTTCCGCTATGACAATGGACGATATTCTCTCTATGCAGGGTATCACAGTTGCCGACATCGGGCTTATCAATGATCTGCAAAAGAGTATCAAGGCGAACAAGGTCGTTTCCTTTCTGGGCGGTGGTGTGGAATGAGTACCGAGCTTATAAACTGTATAACCGTGAAAAAGGACGGCGTATATATTTCCTCTCACAGCTCCAATGACACAGCCCCTTTTCATTCGTGGCGTTGTAAAGGATTGTCGGAAATCTATGCCGCCGAGGGTCAGAAAGGGCTTGACTGTGAAATTGTCTGTATGCTCTATGAATATGCACAGCTTCGTGGCTCACACAAAAGCCTTGACCGATACCGCTATGCAACAGGCGGCTTGCAGGCACAGAAAATCTACAAGAAATACAGCGATATGATTGATGAACGGTATGAGAGCTTGAGTGATGCCGATAAGAAAACCGTTTGGTATAAGCCCACCGAAAAGGCAAAGGAATACCGAGCGTATGAGTCTGAAATGCGTAAAAAGATGTATTGCGAGATTGCCGAGAGGTGTGAGGAATACGACAAGAAACAAAAAAGCCGAGATTTAGAACGATAAGGAGGTGTACGAAAATATGGCTGCGAAGTATCAGCTAATTACAGAACTGTATCAGCGTACAGGGGCTGCGGTTTCGAGGAATCCGCAGGCTTGGCAGAACTTTTTGTCCTCTGCCTGCCGAAATTATAAGTGCCGCTTTGACGAGCAGCTCTTGATTTTCGCTCAACGCCCCGACGCTACCGCTGTAACCACGCTTGAAACTTGGAACAGACAGTTTAAGCGTTGGGTAAACAAGGACAGCCGTGGAATAGCGGTGTTTGATACGAAAGGTCGCAGGAATACCCTCAAATATTACTTTGATGTTTCCGATACCCACGAGGGATATTATAACAGCCGCCCTGTTCCGATATGGCAGATGAATGAGCGATACGAACAGGCGGTCATAGAACGGCTCTCCGACAGGTTTGGAAATTTAGAGAGTGGCGATTTGGGCGAAGCTCTTATGCAGACCGCTAAAAACGCCGTTGAGGACAATCTGCCCGACTATCTGGCACAGCTTAAAGAATGTACGAAAGACAGCTTTTTAGAGGAGCTTGACGATTTCAATGTTGAGGTTATTTATAAGCGGCTTGCGGTAAACAGCGTTGCTTTTATGCTGATGAGCCGCTGCGGTCTGGATACAGGCGAGTATTTTGAGCGTGATGATTTTTCGGACATCATCAATTTCAATACCCCTGCCACGATAAATGCTATCGGACTTGCCACAAGCGATATTTCCGAAATGGCACTCCGAGAGATTTCCCAGACCGTCCGAAATGTGCAAATTGCAGAGAAAAGCCAAAATCGCACCTTTGCACAAACAGCCCGAAGTCAGTATGATAAAGGCAGAAAACAACCCGAAAGGAGCAACGATAATGAGCGAAATCACTTACACGAAACAGGGGGATTACCTTATTCCCGACCTAACATTACCGACAGAGCCAGAAATTCAGCTTGGCAGGTACGCTATGATGCACAGGGATTATCTGGAGCAACACAAGCGAGTGACCTACCTCAATTTGCTGACAGCGGGGAAACTCTCCGAACATCTTTACCAGACCGAACAGACCGCACTTACGAGGTTGGAGCTTCTGACGAAGCAGCTCTCAAAGGAGCAGGGCGTGACGGAGGAACTGAAAGAGAAAGCACCGATGCAGTGGGTCGGACTGATGAACAACATCCGCAGTCAGGCGGAGGAAATCATCTTGAGCGAACTGATTTACAATTAGAGAAATCAAAGCCACAGGACAGCGTTGCCAATGAAGATGAGGTCAGAGCCAATCTTCCTACCGTAGATGAACAGATTGAAATGATTGCTGAAGCAGAGGACGAAAAATCCTCTGCTTTTTCTGTTTCACAGGAGGATATTGATTCTGCTCTGACAAGAGGCAGCGGCTTTCAAAATGGTAAATACCGCATTTACCGTCAGTTATGGAAAGGCGAGAACAGCAAAGATAACATTGCTTTTCTGAAAAGGGAATATGGTACAGGCGGCGGAACGCACGATTATCCCGATGGTACAAGGGGCGGCGTTTGGTGTGATGCAAAGGGCATTGCTATCGAAAAGTACGGCTCATATACCGACCCCGATTTACGACTTAGTTGGTCTAAGGTAGAAAAACGCTTGCGTGAGCTGATAAAGAATGACCGCTATCTCAATCCAAAAGAAAAGGAACATTACCCCGACTATCTGGAAAAGGCGGAAGCTCCGCAGTATGAGATTGACAGCCAGAAGAAGATGCAGCGGCAGGCTTTTATTGACGCAAAGCGTGATTTGCCCCCTGCCGACAAGCGGGATACCCTTGCCCTGCGTCTGTCCGACTTTATCCGTGATTTGGACGGCTATGAGAAAGATTTGCTCTTCAATGTGGAACGCACAGACCTTTCCGATGTAACCGCAGAGCTGATGGAACAGCATTTGTCCGACCCTGCTACCGTTCAGCAGCTCGTTGATTTCTTGAAATTGGTACAGGGCAAGACGAGCGATGTATACAGCCGCAGCAATGCTTGGCGTTTCGGGCAGGAGCTTTTGGAGCTGCACCCTCTGCACTACCTCTGTCACGAGGGCGATGTGGTGTATATCGGTGCGGATAAATATGAGGTACTGGCGATTTCCGAGGACACCGTTTCCCTGCGAAATGTCGAGTTTCCACTGTTCGGTAAAGAGTTCAGCCGTGGCGACCTTGAAGAAAAGCTGAAGGAGAACTCCGCAAACGACCATTTGAAAGTGGTTGTTACCGAGAAGCAGAAAACGGAAACACTATCCGAGGAAAAGCCAGACAGCTTAAAGCTCTCTATCGGTTTTTCGGAACACCCTGCCTTTTATGACAGGGAGCTGAATGACCGCTTTACCGATTTGAGCTTTGCTCTTGGGAATAAGCTGCTTGGCGTTCTGGACGAAAAACAGCACCGTGAGCGTGGCGGAGATAAAAAAATTGGTTGGTATCATAAGACCGATTTTGAGATTTCCGCTGTTATCGGCGGCGAGGACTTCCACTATGACGGACGGTTTGACATTGGCGACGGCGAGGGCGATTTGATTGCCCATATCAAAAATTTCTATGATTACTGCCTGTCCCCGAACTGTCCGTTTATCCCAGAGTGGAAAAAGCAGGGCGAGGATTACTACCGAGAGCAGATGGATAGTCTGCGTTTCGGGCGTGAGCATTTTATTCCTTTTCTGGAACAGCACACCGAGCTGACACCAGAGGACGAACAGCTCCTTGCCGAAATAATGGCTACCGAGAGCGATTGGTTTAGAGTGCCAGAAGAAAAGCCGTCCGTTGACGAGATGATTGCTTATGCGGAAAAAGCCGCTGCGGAAAGTGAAACCGAGCCGCCAGAGGAACGCTTTGAGGTTATAATGACTTCCGATGCGTTCCCCGACCCCGAAGATGCCTATGCTATCTGGGATAACATTCGAGAGGAATATTATGCCGATGATTACGGCAAGGTGCTGACCTATCCCACCGAGGAACAAGCCGAAGCAGGACTTTTGGAAGTCAGAAAGACCGTGGCAGATAAGGAAGCCGAGGAATGGCTGTATGTGGAACGGGCAAAGCAAGCCGCAGAGCCTGCACCAGAGCAGGACAATTCCGACCTTATCGGCAGGGAAATCACGATTGATAACCGCCGCTATCTCATTGAGAGTATCGGCAAAATCAGCGGCGATGTTTCCATGCGTGACATCACATTCCAGAACAATGTAGGCTTCCCGATTAACCGTGTGGAGAAAATCGGCTATGTCCGCAGGCTATTGGAACAGCAGGCAGAAAAGGAATTACTATCCGAAGAAAAGACACAAGCTCCCGCAGAGCCGACAGCCCAAACCGTGGCGGAATATCCTGCCGTGGAAAACGGTCTGCCGTATGACATTACCATTCAGAAGATACGCTTTGACGAGCCAGAGCCAAAGCAGACAAGCGAAGCTCCTGCCGCTATCTCTGACCGCAGTAACTACCGCATTACCGAGGACACTCTGGACATTGGCGGAGCAAAGGAAAAGTTTAAGGCGAATATGGCGGCGGTCAACTTTTTGCACGACCTTGAAATTGAAAACCGCCTTGCCACACCCGAAGAACAGAAAATCCTTGCAGGCTATGTCGGTTGGGGCGGTCTGTCTATGGCGTTTGATGAAAACAATGCGGCTTGGGCAAATGAATTTAAGGAGCTGTATGTGACCCTCTCCCCAGAGGAATACCGTGCCGCAAAAGAGTCCACGCTGACTGCCTTTTATACGCCGCCTGTTGTTATCAAGGCAATGTATGAAGCACTTGACCGTCTGGGCTTTTCCGAGGGCAACATCTTGGAGCCGTCCTGCGGTACAGGCAATTTCTTTGGTCTGCTCCCCGACAGTATGGCAAACTCAAAGCTCCACGGCGTAGAAATCGACTCTCTGACAGGCAGGATTGCAAAGCAGCTCTACCAGAAAGCGAATATCGCTATTGAGGGTTTTGAGAAAACGAAGCTCCCAGACGACCATTTTGATGTGGTGCTTGGCAATGTGCCGTTTGGAGATTTTCGGGTCAATGACAGCCGATACAATGCCCAGAATTTCCGCATACACGATTTCTTTTTTGCAAAGGCGTTGGATAAGGTTCGTGCCGGCGGCGTTGTGATGTTCATTACCTCAAAAGGTACGATGGACAAAGCAAGCCCAGAGGTGCGGAAATATATCGCCCAGAGAGCAGAGCTGTTAGGAGCAATCCGTCTGCCCGACAACACCTTCAGAGCAAACGCAGGCACGGAGGTTACAAGCGATATTTTGATTTTGCAGAAGCGTGACCGTGTAATGGATATAGAGCCAGACTGGGTACACCTTGACACCGACGAGAACGGCGTTACGATGAACAGCTATTTTGTCGAACACCCCGAAATGGTGCTTGGCGATATGGTAATGGGAAGCACACGCTTTGGCAAAATGGACGCAGCCTGTAAAGCAAAAAAGGATATTCCTCTTTCCGAGCTGCTTCACGAAGCCGTGCAGAACATTAACGGAGAAATACCAGAATATGAGATTGACGAAATCTCTGACGAGCAGGACGAGGTTATTCCTGCCGACCCAAGCGTTAAAAACTTCTCCTACACTCTGGTAAACGGCAAGGTTTATTTCCGTGAAAACGATGTGATGACACCTGCCAATCTTTCAATGACCGCCGAGAGCCGTGTTAAGGGCTTGGTGGAAATTGGGGATTGTGTGCGTAAGCTCATTGCCTACCAGACTGATGATTATCCAGAGGAAGTAATACGCACCGAGCAGGAAAACCTTAACCGTCTGTACGATGCCTACACCGCAAAGTACGGTCTAATCAACAGCCGAGGGAACTATCTGGCGTTTGCTTCGGACGAGAGCTACTTCCTTTTATGCTCTCTGGAGGTGCTTGACGACGAGGGCAATTTCAAACGGAAAGCCGATATGTTCTCAAAGAGGACAATAAAGCCCCACCGTGCCGTGACTTCCGTGGAAACGGCAAGCGAAGCCCTTGCAATCTCCATCGGAGAAAAAGCCCGTGTGGATTTGCCGTTTATGGCGAAGCTGACAGGCAAGGAACAGGCGGAGCTAATCCGTGATTTACAGGGCGTTATCTTTAAAATACCCCAATCCGAGCCTGCAAAATATGTGACCGCAGACGAATACCTGTCTGGCAATGTCCGCAATAAACTTGTGATTGCAGAAACGGCGGCAAAGACAGACCCAGAGCTTATAATCAACGCCGAAGCACTCAAAAAGGTTATTCCAAAGGATTTGAGTGCAGGCGAAATCTCCGTCCGACTTGGTGCTACTTGGATACCGCAGGAGGATATTCAGCAGTTTGTTACGGAGCTTTTAACCCCGTCAAGCTATGCGGTAGGCAAAATCAAGGTACGCTACACAGCGATGAACGGCGATTGGTTTATTGAGAATAAGAGTTCCGATTACAGCAATGTCAAGGCGGACAGCACCTACGGTACAAAGAGGGCTTCCGCCTATCGTATTATCGAGGACACGCTGAATTTGCGAGATGTGCGTATCTTTGACTATGTTCTGGACGAACACGGCAACCGAAAAGCAGTATTTAATCATAAGGAAACCACAGCGGCACAGGCAAAGCAGGAAGTTATCAAGCAGGCGTTTCAGGATTGGATTTGGAAAGACCCCGAACGCAGAAACCGCCTTGTCCGTTCCTACAATGACACTTTTAACTCTGTCCGCCCCCGTGAGTATGACGGAAGCCATATCACTTTCGGCGGCATCAGTCCAGAAATCACGCTCCGCCCCCACCAAGTCAATGCGATTGCCCATATCCTTTACGGCGGCAACACGCTCCTTGCACACAAGGTCGGTGCGGGCAAGACCTTTGAAATGGTCGCCGCCGCACAGGAAAGCAAGCGGCTCGGCTTATGCCAGAAATCCATGTTTGTCGTGCCAAACCACCTTGTCGGTCAATGGGCGTCCGAGTATCTGCGATTATATCCGAGTGCCAATATTTTAGTGGCACGGAAGCAGGATTTTGAAACCGCCAACCGCAAAAAGTTCTGCGGCAGGATTGCCACGGGCGATTACGATGCGGTCATCATAGGGCATAGCCAGTTTGAAAAAATACCGATGAGTATGGAACGCCAGAGGGAGCAGCTCCAAAGACAGCTTGACGATATAGAAATGGGCATTGACGATATTCAGAAATCCCACGGCGAACAGTTCACGGTCAAGCAGCTAATGAAAACCCGAAAATCAATCCAAGCGAAGCTCGACAGGCTCAACGACACCAAGCGGAAAGACACCGTGATTGATTTTGAGGAATTGGGCATTGACCGTCTGTTCATTGATGAAAGTCATTTTTACAAGAACCTGTACCTCTACACCAAGATGAGGAATGTGGGCGGCATTGCCCAGACCGAAGCACAGAAAAGCTCCGACCTCTTTATGAAATGCCGTTATTTAGACGAAATCACAGGCAACAGAGGTACGATATTTGCAACGGGTACGCCTGTTTCAAACTCAATGGTAGAGTTGTATTCCGTTCAAAGATATTTGCAGTACGACACGCTTATGCAGAATGGCTTACAGCATTTTGACAGTTGGGCTTCGACTTTCGGAGAAACGGTCACGGCTCTGGAGCTTGCCCCAGAGGGCTATACTTTAGTAGGACGATAAATAATGCGTTTCTAAATTGAAAATAGGC